>Ga0307990_1000085_pt1 | contig 88675 bp, 74 predicted proteins | sample EllFjometagen129_FD_203168 | JGI IMG/M metagenome (GOLD analysis project Ga0307990, IMG submission 203168) | Marine microbial communities from Ellis Fjord, Antarctic Ocean - #129 | ecosystem: Environmental > Aquatic > Marine > Unclassified | place: Southern Ocean | collected 2014-10-08
TTTTAAAGTTATAAATAATTTTGAGCACAGGAGGTGAAAACCGTGAGTACCGAAACTGCCTCGGCAGAGAGCGCTGAAACCCTGACAGCAGAGTTACTGGCTTTTATTGCCGAATGGAAAGATAAACCGGGAAATCTGATCATGGTACTACATAGAGTGCAGCAGGAGTTCGGGTTTATTCCACGTAAGGTTGCCTTTGAGGTGGCCGATAAACTGGATATACCGCTAGCTAAAATATATGGTGTCATCACATTCTACAACTTCTTCAAACTGTCCAGGCCCGGACGCAACCAGATCCAGGTTTGCATGGGTACAGCCTGCTACCTGAAAGGTGGCGAAGATATCATTACTGAGCTTGAAGGCATTTTGGGAGTTGGACTTAATACAGTAACCCCCGACGGTGAGTTCTCAGTTGAGGCTGTACGTTGTATCGGTTGTTGCGGACTTGCCCCGGTAATGGTTGTCAACGGCGAAGTTCACGGAAAGGTTCAGACCAAGGACCTACACGGCATCATCGCTGAAATCAGAAAGGGCTAAAACCCTGTGCATGCCTACGTATGTGACTACATCACTGACCTCGTTCAAAATTCGATTGAAGCAAAGGCGACACATATAAGACTGGATGTTTACACAGGACCGGAAGCAATTCGTGTTAGAATTTCAGACGATGGTAAAGGGATGGACAACTCCACACTGAGCAAAGCGGTAGATCCATTCTACAGCGAAGCCGGCAAACATGACCACCGCCGTGTGGGACTTGGGCTGCCTCTCCTCTACCAGACTGCGGAAGCTGTTAATGGAACCGTTGATATCCAGTCAACCCCCGGGAAAGGGACTATCATCGGATTTACATTTGATGCCACTCACGTGGACACCCCCCCGATGGGTGACCTTGCCTCAACGATGATTGGATTAATGACATTTTCAGAGCAGTTTGACCTTGAATTGAATAGAGAAACTCCCAAAGACAACTATCAGATATCACGAGCTGAACTGATAGAGACGCTGGGAAACCTGGAAGAAAACACGAATATAATTTTGACAAAAGACTTTATCAAATCTCAGGAAAACGACCTGACACAATAAGGAGATATTATGGCTAAGCTGACACTGGACGATTTGCGTAAATTGCGCGAGACGAAACAGAAAGCAATGGACATGCGCGATCCGGAAAACAAAGAGGCGCAGATCATTGTCGGAATGGGCACCTGCGGTATAGCCGCCGGAGCCAAAGACACTTTTAACGCGATCATCGAGGAGCTGGATCAGCTCGACATCACAAACGTTCTGGTACGCCAGACAGGCTGCATGGGACTCTGTCACTCAGAGCCCACTGTTGAGGTGGTAGTAGAAGGCATGCCTACAGTTATTTACGGCCATGTAGATGCTGAACTTGGCAAAAAAATTATCACCAAACACGTTGTTAACAAAAAAATGATTGATAACCACATTTGCGATAAACCCGCAATGGACATTATTCGCTAAGCAGGAAAAATCACAATGGCTTACAAACAATACATCCTGGTCTGCGGCGGAACAGCCTGCGAGTCCAACAAGGGTATCGAACTGATTGAGACCCTGAAAAAAGAACTTGAAGATAACGGTCTGATCCGTGATGTTCAGGTTGTCCGCACCGGCTGCCTGGGCTTCTGTGAAAAAGGACCGATCGTAAAGATACTTCCCGAAGATACTTTCTACGTTGAAGTCAGACCTGAAGATGCCGCTGAGATTGTACAGGAGCACATCATTAAGGGACGCGCTGTTGAGCGCCTGCTTTACAACAAGGAGCAGAGCAAAACTAACGTTGGCATTAAAGAGATTGACTTCTATCAAAAGCAGTTTCGCGTTGTTCTGAGAAACTGCGGCGTAATTGATCCTGACAAGATTGATGAATACATTGCCCGTGACGGCTACAAAGGACTTGAAAAAGTTCTTTTCGAAATGAAGCCTGAGGACGTTATAGAAGAGATGAATATCTCCGGTCTGCGCGGACGCGGTGGTGCCGGTTTCCCGACCGGACGCAAATGGTCATTCGCAGCCATGCAGCCTAAAGGCCAAAAGTATATGGTCTGTAATGCTGATGAAGGTGACCCGGGCGCATACATGGACCGCTCCACACTTGAGGGTGACCCGCACTCTATTCTCGAAGCCATGACAATTGCGGGCTATGCCATCGGTGCAGACAAGGGTTTTGTTTACATCCGTGCTGAGTATCCTCTGGCAATTAAACGCCTGGAGAACGCTATCCGACAGGCAACCGATTACGGTCTGCTGGGTGACAACATCCTTGGCAGTGATTTCAGCTTCACAATTGAGCTGCGTTTCGGTGCCGGCGCATTTGTATGCGGTGAAGAGACCGCCCTGCTAGCCTCTATCGAAGGTAAGCGAGGCATGCCTACACCCCGTCCTCCGTTTCCGGCTGTTAAAGGTCTGTGGGGTTGTCCGACAGTTATCAACAATGTTGAGACACTGGCGAACATCCCTATCATCATGCTTAAAGGTGCCAACTGGTTCAACAAAATCGGAACAGAGACCACCAAGGGCACCAAGGTTTTTGCTCTTACTGGCAAAATCAACAACTCCGGCCTTATCGAAGTTCCAATGGGAACAACCCTGCGCGAGATCATTTTCGATATCGGCGGCGGCATCAAGGACGGCAAGGAGTTCAAGGCTGCCCAGACAGGCGGTCCTTCAGGCGGAATGATTCCTCCTCAGTTTCTTGACACCCCTATCGACTATGAGAGCCTGACCAGGATAGGTTCGATAATGGGATCAGGTGGTCTGATTGTCATGGACGAAGATGACTGTATTCCTGATATAGCCAAGTTCTATCTGCAATTCATCGTGGAAGAGTCCTGCGGAAAGTGCGCACCCTGCCGTATCGGCGGACGCAAGCTGCTTAACTATCTCATAAAAATCTGTGATGGAAAAGGCACAGCCGAAGACATCCAGAATATGAGGGATATCAGCGAGGCAATGAGTCGCGCATCGCTTTGTGGGTTGGGTCAGACAGCATCCAATCCGGTTATATCCAGCCTGCGCTACTTCATGGATGAGTATATTGAGCATATCGATGACAAGAAGTGCCGCGCCGGCAAGTGTAAAAAACTGCTGCGTTACACAATTGATGAAACCAAATGCGTTGGCTGTACAGCCTGTGCACGCGTCTGTCCGGTTGATGCAATCTCCGGAGAAAGAAAACAGGCACACGTCATTGATGCAGATAAGTGTATTAAATGCGGTCAGTGTTTTGACGTCTGTAAGTTTCAGGCTGTCTCACGTTCTTAACCGGAAAGGTATTTATCCATGTCTATGGTACAACTTAAAATTAATGACATATCTGTCGAAGTCCCGGCAGGAACAACAATTCTGAATGCGGCCAAATCCGTTCAGATTAAAATTCCAACCCTCTGTTATCATCCCGACCTGAGGCCGTGGGCCGCATGCGGCATCTGCGTGGTACGTAACGAAGGTTCTCTCAAGCTATTGCGTGCCTGCTGCACTACCGTGGCTCCGGGAATGAAGATTAAAACCCACGATGCCGACATTGTCCGTGTCCGCCGGACAGTTCTTGAGCTGATACTGTCAAATCACCCGAACGACTGTCTGCAGTGCCCCCGCAGTGGAAACTGCGAACTTCAGAGTCTGGCAGCTGACTTCGGCATTCGTGAGATTCCATTTGAAACCGATGTGCCTTCTATACCGATTGACGACTCAACACAGTCAATTGTCCTGAATCAGGAGAAGTGCATTAAGTGTGGCCGTTGTGCTATTGTCTGTCAGGAAATGCAGAATGTATGGGCTCTCGAGTTCATCGGACGCGGCGAAAACACCCGTATGGCTCCGGCTGCGGATGTATCACTGAACGAGTCACCCTGCATCAAGTGCGGCCAGTGCTCGGCTCACTGCCCGGTTGGCGCAATCTACGAGCATGATCACACCCGTCAGGTATGGGATGCACTCTGCGATAAAGATAAATTCTGTGTTGTTCAGATTGCCCCGGCTGTACGTGTTGCCATTGGTGAAGCGTTTGATCAGGAACCCGGCACAATTATGACCGGACAGACCTACTCAGCACTGCGCCGTATTGGTTTTAATGCCGTGTTTGACACCAACTTCAGTGCCGACCTAACCATTATGGAGGAAGGTTCCGAATTCATTGAGCGCTTCACCAAAGGTGGAACTCTGCCTCTGATCACATCCTGCTGTCCTTCCTGGACCGACTGGATGGAGAAGTACGCTAATGACTTCATTGACAACTTTTCCTCAGCCAAGTCACCCCAACAGATGCTTGGCGTTATGGCGAAGACCTACTATGCGGAGAAGATGGGCATTGATCCCGCTAAGATCTACATGGTTTCAATCATGCCTTGTACCGCCAAAAAATATGAGATCACTCGCAGTGGAAACATGTTTGCCAGCGGATATCAGGATATTGACGTTGTTCTTACTACGCGTGAAGCAGCCCGCATGATCAAGAGCACCGGCATCGATTTTGTCAATCTGCCTGAAGAAGAACCGAATTCAATTCTGGGCGAATACAGCGGTGCAGGCACACTCTTCGGTGTTACCGGCGGGGTAATGGAAGCAGCTTTGCGTACAGCGTACTGCCTGATCACAGCCGAAGCCCAGCCCCCTTCAATCAATTTTGATGTCGTACGCGGCATGGAAGGCGTAAAAGAAGCCGAAATTGATATCAAGGGAACTAAAGTTAGAATTGCAGTTGCCCATCAGATGGGCAACGTGGAGCAGGTTCTGAATGCCATTCGTGAAGACCGTAAAAACGGGGTTAAGCCGCGCTACGACTTCATCGAGGTTATGGCCTGCCGGGGCGGATGTATCGGAGGTGGTGGACAACCATTGGGTGCCACCGATGAAATCCGCAAGAAGCGTATTGCGGGACTGTACAGGGACGACGAAAAATCAACAATCCGTATGTCACACCTGAATCCGCAAATTCAGAAAGCCTATGATGAATATCTGGATAAACCGCTGAGCGAAAAAGCGCATAAGCTGCTTCACAACAACTACCATGCAAAGAAGGTCTACTCGAAGTAATTCACATAGCGTAGAATCAAGATCTTAATAAGATCAGATTGCAAATAAAAAAAAAGCGGGCTTATACAGCCCGCTCTTTTGATTTGACAATTCGCTAATTAGCTATATAGCGAATAAACTGATTGGAAAAACTGAAAATGGAATATAAGGAAAGGATTTGATGAAGAAATATAATATTGTAATTATCGGTGGAGGTCCTGCCGGTTTTGTAACAGCTATGACTGCTCAGAAAGAGTATCAGAACAAGAGTATTTTGATAATAGAGGAGGGTGAGAACGGTTTGGTTCCCTGCGGGATTCCATATATCTTTCATGAGCTTGGTGATGTCAAAAAAAACAAGACATCTCCTAAACCATTTGTCGATGATGGTGGATCAGTGCTTATTGGAAAGGTGACCGAGGTCGATACTGAAGAACAGGTATTAACCATGTCAACGGATGAAAAAATCTCTTATGACAAGCTTGTTTTTGCAACCGGTTCCAAACCTATTTATCCCGGTTTTCTGAAAGGATTTAATCCTGAGCATGTTGAATTAATTTCAAAATCTTATTCAGCAATGGAGGAACTTAAAACAAAAGTAGATAAGATCATTAAAATAATTGTGCTGGGGTCCGGATTTACTGCAGTTGAAGTTGCCGAACAGCTAGCCTTGGAACCAGGCAAGGAGGTTCATCTTGTATTCCGTTCAGAAAATTGTCTTCATCGGTCATTTTCTAAAGAATTTGCGGCAATGATTAATCAGGGTCTCGCAGCATCCGGGGTGATACTGCATGCAAAAAGCCAGGTTACTGAACTGCTTTGTAGTGAAAACGAACACAAAGTTATTCTTGAGTCAGGAAAAATTCTGGAAGGGGAGATGGTTATTGCTGCACTGGGTTTTTATGCAAATGTTGAACTTGCAGAAAATTCAGGAATCCATATTAATGACAACAGGCATATTAAAGTTGATAATTATCAGAGAACCAACAAGAATAATGTCTTTGCTGTTGGAGACTGCTCCCAGACTGTAGGTTTTATAACCGGCAGGAATGATAATATTATGCTGGCATCTCTAGCGGCTGCAGAAGCGCGGGTATTAGGACATAATTTATTTAAAATAAGGATTAAGCGTAATTTTCCGGGGACATTATCGGTTTTTATAACTGAAATAAACAAGACAGTATATGCATCTGCCGGTGCCAAAGAGAATGAAGCAGAACAGGCAAATATTTCCTATATCTGCAGCACCTTCAGTGATATTGACCGCCATCCGGGAACTTTTTCGGATACAAAAAAATTAACAGTTAAACTTGTTGTGATGCCGGAAGACGGTCAGATAATTGGTGGCGAAGTTATAGGTTCCAAATCCTCTGCAGAACTGATCAACCTCATTTCCCTGGCAATCCAAAAGAATGTTACAGTTTATGAATTGATTTCATTCCAGATAGGTTCTCATCCATTGCTTAGTGGTGCGCCTACCAAAACAGCTTTGATTAAGGCGGCAGAGAATGCAATAAGGCAGATATCTCAGTTTAAATCATAGGTATTTTGCTGATTAAAAGTTCTTTACTTATAGTTACAAAAGCTAAAGGCAGTTATATATTAATATACCTAAAAATTATTTTTTCTTTTTCCTGACAGGCTTTGGATAGATCTTCGTCCGGCGGGCATGTTTTTCCCAAAGAGCTGCAAGCTTTTTGGCTTTCTCTGGGTAAAGATTGACCAAGTCATTTAGTTCGCTCCGATCTTTGTCCATATCGTATAGTTCCCACGCGGCTCCTTTGTTATTCAACTTAACCAGCTTCCATTTACCCTGGCGGATGGCAGCACTGCGATAGTGCTCCCACATAAGCAGTCGGTCCTTCGGGTCATTGCTGTCAAAACTTGTTGCAAGGCTCTGGCCTTCCATGGGTTGAATTTCATAGCCATTGTAGGTTTTGGGATAAGTTGCACCTGATAAGTCAACGCAAGTAGCCATAACATCTATCAGATGTCCTGGCTGATCACGTAATTCATTTTTAGCCTTGATGCCTTTTGGCCAATGTGCGATCAGGGGCGTTGAGATGCCACCCTCGTGATTTTTTGATTTGTACTGACGAAACGGCGTATTCGAGACATTGGCCCAGTTCCTACCATAGGCGACATAAGTCTCTGAAGGTCCGGGCATGACATTTGGACCGGTAAGGACCGGATACCCTGCACGTGAACGCTTTGGAACCATATCTGTTTGAAGTTCATCTTTGCCCATAGGCACCACGCCTGTGACAGCATCTTTCCTTGGGCGACGTCCCCTGTTTTCCGCGCATCCGCCGTTATCCTGGAAAAACAAGATCAATGTGTTTTCATACTGTCCGTTATCTTTCAGCGCCTTGACGATCCGGCCGATCCCCTGGTCCATACTGTCGACCATCGCTGCATAAACTTCCATGCATCTAATCTCCCAGGCTCGCTGCTCTTCTGGAAAATCCTTCCAAAGCTGAGGTGCCTCCGACAGCTTCCAGTCTTTGATAACGCCCAGCTTTTTCATACGTTCGTAGCGAGCTTTACGGATCACCTCATAGCCCACGTCATACTTGCCCTTGTACTTGGCAATATCCTTTTCCAGGGCATGCATCGGCCAGTGGGCGGCGGTATAGGCGACATACATAAAGAAAGGGTTGTCCTTACCGGACTTTTTATGATCGCTGACAAATTTCACAGCGTTGTCACTGATCGCATCGGTATAATAATACTGCTCGGGTTTGTACTGCTCATCGTTGTCGGGAGTGATCGCTTTATTGCCGCGGGTAAGCGTCCACGGGTCAAACAAACTTCCTGCACCGATGATCGTACCGTAAAACCTGTCGAAGCCCCGCTGCAATGGCCAATTGTACTTGTCAGATTCCGACTCAGGAGTAAGGTGTTTAGTAACATGCCATTTGCCGGACATATAAGTGCTGTATCCGGCAGTTTTTATCACCTCTGCCATGGTAACCGCATTTCTGCTCAAATCGCCACGATAACCAGGTTGCCCACCATCGTTTGTCATTTGACCTATTCCTGCCTGGTGGGCGTACAATCCGGTCAGAAGCGAGGCGCGTGTCGGGCAGCATCGACCCGTGTTGTAAAAATGAGTATAGCGCAAACCGCCCGCGGCCAGTCTATCCAGGTTAGGTGTTGAGATCTCACTACCATAACAGCCAATATCCGAATAGCCCATATCATCGGACATGATCACAATAATATTAGGACTCTTACTAATATCAGCAACAGCGTGCTGGGAAACAGCTGCCATGAGTAATATGACTGAAAAATAAAATGTTTTTGCTATAATTTTTTTCATAATGTCTAAATCCCTTTCTCTGATCTATTATTTTTTTTGCCGCTCTTTACGACGACGATTTACTGATTTTCCGCGGTCTTATCCGCCTGTAGATTCATAAAAGTTTGAAGCTTTTTTTTTAAACGCGATTCAAACATCTCACGTTCCCTTTTTGCCAGTTCCACGGTCGACTTCGATGTAAAATGTCCTTCATTAACCCATCCATTTCTGTCAAACCTTGGCTTCTTTCGAACGAGTTCTGCGTTCCATCCCGAATTAGCGACAGGCATCTCAGCACCCATCTCCACCAGCATAGATGAGAGTTTCCGGGCCAGAGTATCGCGTTTTTCCGGATTCAAGTTGGACAGATCATTCTGTTCCTCTGGATCATCATTAAGGTTATACAGCAGATAAGCACCTTCCGTATCGTTATAAAAACGTATTAATTTCCAGTTATCGGCAATGATACTCGAAAATGGTCCGGTTGCGTGGGTGTAGTGAGGGTAGTGAAATATGACAGGGCGACTCGCCAACTTTGAGTTCTGGGTAAGCAGTCCCATAAGGTCGACACCATCAAGATGCTGCTGCGGTCGCAAAGGCAGCCCCGCCGCAGAAAGCATCGTCGGATATATATCCATTCCGATGATCCGTTGCTTAGAGATACCCGGCTTGATCTTGCCGGGCCACTTAACAATAAACGGAACCTTCATCCCCGCCTCCAGCGGAAAACTCTTGCCCCCCATCAAAGGATAGTTTGATGTGTTTTTCAGCGTTAACCCACCGTTGTCCGAGGTAAATATCACCATGGTATTCAGTTCAAGCCCCAAATCCTTGATCCGTGCGAGTACGCGGCCAACGCTATCGTCAACCGCTTCCACCATAGCCGCATATCCGGGATTGTTTTGATCAGTCGTCGGCTTGTTTTTGTAGTGGTCAAGTTTATCGGGCTTTGGCTGGACAGGATTATGTACCAGATAAAGTGAGAGTACCGCCAGTAAAGGCGTATTTTTATTTTCCGTAATGAATTCAAGGCACTCATCAGTGAGCACGTCGGCAACATAAGCATCCTTGTCGGCATCATCGAGATTAACAGCGGTCTTGACAAAATCTTTCATCCAGTGGCTTCTTGAAGACCTGTGCTGGTTAACTCTATATCCTTTTGCCACGTGGAAACCGCGTTGATCAGGATAATAGCCTGCACATTCGCCGATATGCCATTTTCCAAAAAAACCGGTCCGGTACCCACCTTCTGAGAGAGCCTGGGGCAAAATAAATTCCGTCCTGGGTAATGCATGGCGATTACGTGCTTCTAGATACTGATCACTTTCCCCGCGATATTTGCTCCAGTCATAAAGACGGTCGTCAGGTCCTGAAGGGCCACTGAAGACAGTTGTCAGCTGTGTTCTGGCCGGACATTTACCGGAGAAGATAGCACCTCTGGAAGGAGTGCAGACAGGTGCTGCCGAATAGGCATTCGTAAACCGCATTCCTTCAGATGCTAATTTGTCAATATTAGGGGTTTCATAGTAACTGCTCCCGGCACAGGCGATATCCTTCCACCCCATATCATCAATAAGAATGAACAGAATATTGGGCTTGTTTGCTTTCGCAGTTGCACCCCTAACTTCGAAAACAGCAACCAGAAAAACTAGAAGAATGAGTGAAAGAAATAGTTTTTTCATAATTGTGTATTCCTGATTTTCTATTTTAAAATAAAGCCGCTTACTCCGAAAAAGTAAGCAGCCCCAAGGGATCATTAATGTCTAAATCCAGCTTAGGCCATACCACCTCACCGCGCCGTTGTTCCTCGACTTTATAATAAGCTCCCAGTTCATTGGAGTTCATGTCGAGCCACAGGGTAATGCGTCGCAATTCGTCCGGGGTAAGTTCCACATCGTAATGCGATTTATTAAGATAGCCTCCTTTGAGAAGCTTTGATTCCAAAGCTCCGAACCGGCCTGGGGTGGTTTTAGAACCACTGGCCCTTAAGTCTTTGTTGGTATAACTCTTCCTTTGATAAGGCCAGTAAAAAGTATACTCTGCCAGACTCTCGTAACTCATATCCGGACCCTTTTTCTTCTCAATATGGCACCGCGCGCACTTTTGCTGAAGTACAGGTTTGGCCAATATATGCCAGTTATAGGGAACCGCGCCACTGCTGACCTCCGGCTGCAGCTTGGAAGGGGCCCGCTTCATGGCCAACCGTATAGTTTTAGGGGGCGGTGATTTCCACTTATCTTCATGACACCCCACACAGCTCAGCCGCTCGCCACAGTGGACATATGTACCTGAACGCATGGAATGCACAGCCATGCCATTTTCATCCAGGAGCTGGAAGTAGATCTCTTTGGCGACAGGGGCTTCAAAAAACACACTGCCATCTTCTTCAACAGGAACAATACCCAGCGGCATGCGGGCCAGGGTCTCCGATCCATAGCCCATTTGCGGGGCATTCATTTTTGCCATTACCTGAGGGAATATCTGAACAACGCGCATCCATTTTATCTTCACGTTCCTGGGTAGCGGAATATCGCAGTTGTAAACATCCATTACTCCTATAGTAGCTTTGGGAGCCTTGACGCTGCGTTCACCCTGATAGGTCTGGATTGGAATAACTGTCGGCAATGGCCGTGGCCTAAGCGGAATGGGATCAACCAGCCGATTAAGTTTTGCGTCAGTTTTAATATCGGAGGTCTTAACGATGAGATCCCGATTACCGAAACGATCCAGCAAAACCACGGAATCGCCGTAGTTACACAGGTAGAAATCTTCACTCAACGGCCAGGCGGTTCCCCATGGACCGGATCTTCCATCTCGCATCTGACCCACATCACCGGTGGTAATACCGGCAACCTGACTCATCCTAGAATCATCTGGAATATTCAGGTCAAGCATCACTAACTGGTTAAAGGAAGATCTGTGGTGGGAGGCGGCCGTGGCAATATATTTTTTGGAACCCGGAATGGCCCGGATGTTAACTTCCATATTAGGCCGTAAATCTTTGCCGTAAACGCCCTTGCTGGTAAAAGTTTCGTGGGGCAATGGGTAATTGCCATGAAACGAGCGGGGATCACGTCCATCGGGATAACACTGCCAGATGTGGTGAGCGATACAATCGTCACGGTCAATATAGTCCCAGCGGGTATAAACTATCATGCCATCGTTATTTACGCTGGGATGCCACTCATTGGTTTCGTGATAGCTGAGAGGATACATATCAGTACCATCCGCTTTCATAGAGTACATGGCGAAAGTCGGGCAGGGACGTTTACCGGAACATCGCAGATATCCCCCGCGTCGTTCAGTAATAAATGCTATTCTGCCATTGGGTAGCCAGACTGGATCAAAATCATTATGACTTACATTACTAAGCAGGTGACCACCATATTGCGATTTTCCATCTGTCAGTTGTATCAGCCCGCTCCCGTCAATATTCACCTTGAAAATGTGATAGCACTGCTCCTCCTCAGTTGACCAGGCAAACAAAACGGTCTTAGCATCGTAAGAAAGATCAGGTGACAATACCCCGCCCCCGGTCAGTTTCTGACCTTTTAAACGGCCGTTCTCCACTATGGAATTTTCCAGAACATCAATGATTTCGGGAGCATCTGAGTTAAAATTCTTAACAATATAAATACTGGTGCCGTTGCGTACATTCCAGCCATAGTATTGATCGCACATATGACGATCACCGCTCGGATTCCGATAACTTGAAAACAGTATGTCATCAAAACCATCCAACAGTGGATTATTAAGTGCCGCACCACGTGCAATTTTACTTAAATCCATATAATGCTGTTTGACCGCAGCAGGATTCTGACCCTCCTTTTCAGAACCGCCGCTTTTCCAATTTTGTTCAAACTCATCCAGTTGCTTCTCGAACTTAATCAGCCTCTGCCCCGCACTTGACTCAGGCACATACGCATTTTTCATGGTCTTCAACCGGCTTATCATGGCCTTTGTCCGACGGAGTTTCACATCCACCGGACTCTTATCAATGCCATAGATAAGAGCCTCCTGATCGAGGATCTTTGAGCCTTTGACTGTTGCTTTAGCTTTAGCCGATTTTTGATCTGGGCTGATCTGCTTCTGCAGCTCATTGTATTGCAGATCCCAGTCTGATGAAATCCTCACATCAACGGCCAGACAAGCATTGTAAACCAATATGATGATAGAGGTCATCAATATCTTATTCATTTTTTATCCCCATTTTATTTATTTAAAACATCATCCGCTCTGTATTGCTACTTCTGAATTCCCCTGTCTTCAAATTCCTCCCGCAGCTCTTTCAAGAGACGTTTCATTTTTTCTACGACCTCTGATTTATCGGGTTGACCATAAAGATTCCTGCTCTCCCCAGGATCATTAATAATATCATAAAGTTCCCAACCACCCTCACCCAATATTTCATAAAAATGGATGAGCTTATATTCCTCTGTGCGAACGCCATAATGAGCAGGAACATCATATTGTCCATAATAATGGTAATAGTGAGCTTTACGCCAATCAGGAGCAATCTTATTTTTAAGCAGCGGACGGATAGAGCAACCCTGCAATTTATTTTCTCCGACTACACCGGCAAAATCAAGAAATGTCGGACCAAAATCAAGAATTGAAACAAATTGATCGTTGACCGTATCTGGCTTGATCTTTCCCGGATAGCGAACTATAAGCGGCAGATGCAAAGACTCCTCATACATCCACATCTTATTAAAGAGTCCATAATCCCCGAGGAAGAAGCCGTTATCGGAGGTATAAACAACCAGCGTGTTATCGGCAAGGCCAGATTTATCAAGATACTCCATAAGACGTCCAACATTATCATCCAGCGATGCGACCAGACGAAGGTATCCATGAAAAATGTTCTGATAGGCCCATTCTTTGTACTCCTTTGTTCCTCTCTGGAGGCCCTTAGGGACTTTCTTGTTAAAATGGTCACTAATAACGTTATCCAGCTTAGACCAGCGTCCCCGGGTCTGCCCCAGGGCCTCTCCACGGTCACTATAGACAGAGTTAAAATTATCCGGTTCAGGTAATTTTTTATCCAAAAAAAGTTTCTCATATTTTTCTGGGTATTTGTAAGGTCCATGAGGCGCTTTATGATGAACCATTAAGCAGAATGGCTTCTTGGAATCATATCTCTTCAACCAGTCAATTGTTTTATCTGTGATAACATCTGTAACGTACCCTTTAACAACTTCGGCCTCGCTCCATTGTTTACCACTATCAAGGAATCCGCAATCAAAATATTTACCCTGTCCGGGAAGCACACTATAGTAATCAAAACCCGTAGGCTGACTTCCCAGATGCCACTTACCGATCAATCCTGTTTTATAACCGGCCTTCTGCATCAATTTGGGAAACGTCACCTGCGAACCGTCAAATTTATCTCCATTTCTGAAAAACCCGTTGTGATGACTATAGCGCCCGGTTATCAATGCCGCACGACTTGGAGCACACAGCGAATTAATATTAAAGCAATTCGTGAAACGCATACCCTCTTTGGCCAACCGGTCAAGATTTGGAGTCTTAATGAATTTATTTCCATAAGCACCAATGGCATGTGAAGCGTGATCATCGGACATTATGTAGATGATATTGGGTCTCTTGACGTTATCCGCATTCAAATCATCGGCTACCAGTTTCTGGCAGAAAATCAGCGCAAGAAGCATGGCTGCAACAAATGTATTTTTGGTACTTTTTTTCATAATCAGATTCCGTTTGTTTTACTTGTCGATTTAATTATCTGGATCGCTATAGGGTCGAACATTCGCTCGTGCATCTCAGCTTTCCAGACAACTTTCTTTTCGGGTGTCACCTCGAAGAACGGAGTGCTGTCTGTATGTCTTTTATGCATAAACCAGTTATTAACAATCGTATTGCCATTGTCAAGCCGCTGGGAGGCACAAACCCAGTACAACTTCACATCCGGAATATCGGATTGGGTCAAATGCCAAACCACCTTGTCCCCGGTATCCACTTCGATAATCCCACCGCGATAGCCGATGACTGTGTTATCATTCGACAGGCGAGTTGTACTAAAGGCCATATCAGGCACATTGATCTGATTTGACAGCCTGCACACCAAAACAAAAGGTAAGGCCGATCAACATCAACAAAGAAACAACAGTTGCAACCTTACATCCCCAATTCAAACATTTTTCATTCATGATTTAGAATGCCCCCTAAGTTTACAACTTATCTAACGCAGCAGAGCCGCAACCAACTTGTCCCGCCGCAGCCTTGGCGAAGGAGGAACTTTCTTCAAGTGATGTACGATAGTATATCATATTCTTTGAGAAGTTGTGTGATAAGCATTACTTGTCAACAACACTTCGTGTAGCGGAATAACATAATGCGCGGCGAACACATTATTCAGCCACTTAACCAAGTGCTTTTACCACCCGCACTCTTAACTCCCTCGCCGCACATAATCCACCCCAAACTTCATCTCCTTTGCGCCGCGTGCCCGTCGTTTCCCAGTAAATATATCACGGCGATCATTTAACACCTTCTCAACAAAAGCCTTACCTCCAATCACCACTCCATCTGAAAAATAACGTACTTTGCAGTGCAATGCCTCAATCAACTGGGCGGACAGATCGGCAATGCCGGTTTTTCTACAGGCGAGAAGTCTATCAAGCCTGAACCGGATCGGCCCTTGACTGCAAATGAGTTCGAAGTAATTTGAGCGACTCGCAGGGGTATCCATTAGAGGCAGGTGTCAAGAGACAAAAGTGTACCTTGCATGAAAAAGACGGCAGGTAGTCCTTGTTGCATTTATCACAGTGCAGCCGGACAAATGAAAATTATCATTTTTTGGGATCCTGAGGTGGAATAAATGTTGAAATAAATGACGCTGTTGGGTCATAAGTCGGATTAGCAACAGGTATCGCCGCCCCTACGGACTCACGCCATTTATGCAGGCGCTGCAATAGTTCTTTAGTCTTTTCCGGCATCTGAGCGGACAAGTCATTACGTTCAGCCAGATCCTGCTTAAGATTGAAGAGTTCCACCTTGGGCTCAGGAATATATCTAGCCAGATTGGGATTAAATACCAGATTATTCTTATTGGCATCAGACGGATATTCAAAATAATCCCCAAAAAACTCTATCCGCTTATAATCTCCCGAACGAATAGCACTATGAGGAGTGGTTCGAAACCCACCTAAAGGATAACAGATATAATGAGGGATATGCCAAAATAAATCCTCGCGAGCCAGAGAACCTGTTCCCTGAAGAACAGGCACCAGACTCTCTCCATCCAGATGTTGACGCACTGCAGTATCTGACAAACCAGCCAACTCCAAAAAGGTAGGATATAAATCAATAATATGAACCGGATCATCACATGTCTGGCCAGACCTGAGCGTTCCGGATTGACGTATAATTAAGGGAACACGCACACCACCCTCGTAGCACGTAGCCTTACCTCTGCGTAGAGGGTCATTTTGTGTCACACGAGTAACACCGCCATTATCCGACATAAATACCAGTACCGTGTTTTTATCTAAAGCCAGGGACTTGACTTTCTCCAGGAGCCTTCCTGTCTCATTATCAAGATGTTCAATCATTGCTAAGTAAGTGGCGGAATCAATCCCCTCGTATGGATAATGTCCTGTGGGTATAAACCCCTTATCCAGGTATTTTTGAACAATTGGCTCTGGAGCCTCGCAATAAGTATGCACAGAGTGATGAGACAAAAAGAGGAAAAAAGACTGATCATGATGGGACTCAATAAAATGAATCTCACGATCGGTCAAATCCGTCACTCCCTTGTCGATATCCAGTTGTTTGGCATCACCCGGATCAAAGATATCAAAACCATAGTGTTCTTGTATGGAGGCAATATCCTTTGGATCCTTGATCGCATACCCACTGCCCCCCGATTCTGTCCCGAGATGCCACTTACCCAACAAAGCCGTGGCATAACCGGCCTCTTTCAGGGCTTCGCCCAAAGTAAACTGATCAAAGCCTAGCATAGGACTCGGAGGCAAGGGTTGCAGCTTCTTCCAAGGGGCTCGTCCTGCAATATCATCTCCTTGCAAAGCCCGGGTAATACGCACACGGGCAGGGTATTGTCCACTTAGCAGCTCAGCCCCTTCCACCCCATGTCATCCGCAAAAATAAAAATAATATTCGGCTTATTAGCCGGTATAGAACTCTCATTGGAACAGTTGCATCCTGCAAAGAAACTCATCACTGCAAGGCCAATACCCATAAACAAAAAATTCTTCTTCATCATAAAAACACTCATAATCTCCTCCTTAAATCTCAGGTTTCTACTTGGGAACAGCAGCCTTCCAGCCGGCTTTGAGCTGCGCACTCAACTTTTGCACAAGCTCAGGTTTCAACGCTGCGATGTTTGTGTTCTCCGCTTCATCGGCCTGATGGTCGAAGAGCTCCCGCGCAACGGCTTTCCTGGTCTTGATGTCCTGCCATTCGATGTAGCGATAGCGGTCGGTGCGCATGGAATAACCCATGATATTGCCGCGCGGATACTGGCTGAATGCTGCGGTCTTCCACTTGCGATCGGGGTTGCTGAGAATCGGCGCAAAACTCGTTCCTTCGAGGTGATTTGGTTTGGGTATGCCCGCCAACTCGCAGAGAGTCGGATAGATGTCGACGAATTCAGAGAGAGCCCTGGTGTGTTTGCCCCGGGTGGTCATGCCCGGTGCACTCACCATCATGGGCACGTGAGTATCAATTTCGAAGTTGGTGTGTTTGCACCACATGCCGTGCTCGCCAAGCTTCCATCCGTGGTCGCCCCACAGGATGATGACGGTGCTGTCACGCAGTTTGAGGCGATCAAGTTCGGCAAGAACACGACCGAGCTGGGCGTCCATATACGTGATGCAGGCGAAATAGCCGTGCTTGAGTTCGCGTGCCAAGTTGTCGGGCATCGGGCCTTTTCTGGGCATACCGTGATAGCTACGTAGTTCTCCCCATCCGGTAGCGGTGTACTTGGTTTTGCCCTTGGGTGCGAAGGGGTTCTTGGCCAATTCAATTTCGTCAGGCGAATACATATCCCAGTATTTCTTCGGCGCGTTGAACGGAAGATGCGGTTTGGCAAACCCGACGGCAAGAAAGAATGGCTTATCCTTTAGACGATGGAGTTCCTTGATTGCGAAATCGGCAGTCATGCCATCTATGTAGGCATTGTCGGGGACATCGGGGCCCTCGTAAGCCGGGCCCAGGCCCCACTTCTTTTTCTTGTTGTTCTTCTTCTTAGACTCTCGTTGCTTCCTGTCGTAGGCTGCAGCGATGGCTATGGCTTCCTTGCCGAGATAACCACGCCCCTTCCACTCGCCTTTGAGTTTGGCGACTTTGTCCCACCCCACGCTATAGTCACTGTGATGGTGGTAGATCTTGCCCACAGCGACGGTCTCATAGCCATTGGCCTTGAAGTGTTTGTTGATCGACAATGCATCTGGCACGTGGGTATAGAGCGCTTTGTTGCCGTAGATTTGGCCTTTGTCCGGGCGGTAGCCGCTGAGCAGGCTGGCGCGTGAGGCCATGCAGATAGCTTGCTGGCAGTAGGCACGGTCGAACACTAGGCCTTGTGAAGCCAGCTTGTCGATGTTTGGGGATTTGATGTTGGTGCTGCCGTAGCAGCCAAGCTCCGGTCGCAGGTCATCAACAGCGATGAACAGGACGTTCTGTTTTTCTACGGCAGTTGCACTGAGGCTGCATGCGAGCCCCATTGCGACAAGTGACAGACTGAGCAATCCATTTGATTTCATAGTTTTTCTCCTCTATTAGCAGTCGATTTCACTGCTTTACATTTGCAGTATGGAAGGGCCCGCTAATTATTCAACCGTCGCTTCCAATGGGGTATGCCTTTTTGTTTTTTTTGTTTTTCGTAGCGTTCGATGAACGGTTTTCCGGTATCGAGTGTTGCATCTTCGTTTACCATCATGGGCCTTACCTTGTCCCACCAGGAATTATACGCTTTTAGCATTACCTGAACTACTTCAGGATTTTGCTTAGCTACGTTATTCTGTTCGCCTGGGTCGGCGTCGATGTTATACAACTGGTCCCTGCCTACAAGTCGCCACTTCTCATTTCGCACAGCGAAATTTATGTACTTTGCTTTGCCGGGATCAGTGTTTCCCCGTCCAAACCCTTTTGGTGCACCTTTTTTACCCCAACGGCCTTTGTGAAAAAAAGTGTACCTGTCTTTCCATTCGGCTTCTGGATCTTCAATCAGAGGCATTAAGCTTCTGCCATCAATTTCATATCCAGTTGGAATTTTTGCTCCGGTCAGCTCGACCAGAGTGGGGAATATGTCGTAGTGTCTTGTCAAGCGGTCGATATCTACGCCTGCTTTGATCCTGCCGGGTAGCCTTAAAAATAGAGGAACTCGAGATCCACCTTCGTGAACGGTTCCTTTCCGGCCCTTCATGCCGTAATTATAAACTTCCAGCCCGCCGGAAGTCCCGTTATCTGACATGAAAATAAGCAGCGTGCTATTGGCGATGCCCCAGTCGTCAAGCTTCTTCATAAGCAGGCCCATATTCTCATCGATATTTGTAATCATGCCGAAAAATCTTGCCTGTTCGTCTGTGCATTTGCCTTTGTACAACGCCTTATATTTATCAGCAACTATCCATGGCAGATGCGGAGCATTTGTCGGTATGTATGCGAAGAACGGCTTGTCTTTGTTCTGTTTTATCCATGCCAGCGCCTGCTGGAAAAATACGTCTGTGCAATAGCCCTCGGTCTTGACAAAGGTATTGTTGTGTTTGATGATCGGGTTGAAATAACCGGTTCCGGGGATTGCTCCCTGGGTGCCTGGAAATGTCTCGCCTATTGCGCCTGAACCATGGACAAAGACTTCGTCGAAACCACGTTTATCGGGTTGATAAGCGTCTGCATCTCCAAGATGCCATTTGCCGAATACGCCGGTGATGTAACCAGCTGATTTTAACACCTCGGCAATTGTTATAGTGCTGGGAGCCATGCGTTCGCGTTCGAGAATTGTATGGGTCACGCCATTTTTAAAAGGAGCCCGCCCGCTCATCAGCGCGGACCTGGTTGGAGCACATGTCGGGCTGACATGAAAATCCTTAAAGCGTGTGCTCTGGGTGTAGAGTTTATCCAGATTGGGAGTTTTAATAAATGGATGACCATGACAGGCAAGGTCGCCATATCCCTGATCATCGGTCATAACCAATATAATATTGGGCCTTTGAGCTTCTTGACTCGTTTCTTTCAGGTCAGCCTTCGCAAACCTGACTCCCGTATTTATCTGACCCTTTGCATGGTTATCTGCAATGCATTCAGATCCGATCAATAATAATAATATAGCTATAAAACAATGTTTCATTTTCACTCCCATTTTGCCTCTTCCGCAGAATCTGTGGGTTAGGATGTACTCCTGTGCCCCTGATTATGCCGGGGAGATTTGCGTGTACGAGTAGGTGTACGAGTACGGTATTTGCGGTCCTGACCTGTCATCTTTCCTTCAGATTTCGTTCCCACGCCACGAGCATGCGCACGATATCGGCGAAGTAGTTCTTGCCCGGGGGTAACTTATTTGTATTCTATATTTGACAGGTAACGTGATAAATTGCGCCCTAAAACGCAACTCTGAAATGTCTTGTCTTTAAAAATGATATCAAAGGAACTTAACGTGAGTAAAGTTATAAATTATTTGTTTTAAGTAATTGAAAGTGATGGTAATATTATTACATGTCTCGATTGATAGTTGCATGAATGTAACCATCTGCGGATTCATAAAGATAGCACTCTGGAGTAATTATGCCTAAAAAAAGACGCATAGCGGTGGCGATCAATGCACAGCATCCGCATACCGAAGATCAGCAGTTGTATCAAGGGATTCGTCGATACAGTCAGGATCATCCAGGTTCTGAATATATTCTGACCCCATTTATTACAGAGGATCTGATTGCGGCATCACCCTCTAAGCCTCCCTATGATGGAATTATAGCTCAGGCAACCCTGGAACTGGAGGCTGCTGCAGCACGGTTGAAAATTCCGGTTGTGGATGTGTGGCGCGACTCATTATTGAGTGGTGCGGTTCCCTGCGCCTGCCCTGATTTTAAGAAGGCCGGGCGCATGGTGGGAGAGCATCTGATTTCACGTGGATTTGAAAACTTCGGTGTTGTGGTTACGCAATCATCCCAGGAGCAGGATGAAATGTGCGGTGTCAATGTTTATGCTGAAAAACCCTCTTTCTTTGTTACGGTCAAGGAACACGGATTTAAGTGTAGCCATTTCACAACACTAAGGAATTTTATTGACAATGCGCAGGCATGGCAGTGCTGGTGTCGGGAGATCCGTAAGTGGCTGATTGCTCAGCCCAAGCCTTTGGCTCTCTTTGTGCCGCAGGATTTTCTCTGTCGGTATATTGCGGATATGGCCCCTGGCCTGGGTTTGAATGTGCCGCATGACCTGGGCCTGATCTGTGCGGAAAACGAACCTAATCTTTGCAAGTTGACCCGACCGCCGACGGGACCGGCGTGGCAGTTCTGCTGATGGACGGGGCTACGCTTTTTGCCAAAAACAACGCGGATATCTGGAATGGGACCTCCCTGCGCTATTTTGGGATCTATATGTCGCCCTACCTGGACGAAAATGGCGTTGAGTCGTACGAAGGACAGGTGGCTGCTGGATCAAACAATAACGGGACAAAAAACGGCAATCGTTATTTCGGTTCAGCGTCAACTGGTGATACCAGGGTGACAATTGGACAGACAAAGCCGACCCTCTACCTTTATTGGATGATCCAATACAACACGGCACTTACTACCGAAGTACCTTTCTTCGCCCTCTCGGATCCGCTGACGCTGCAGTCCGACGTGTCAGCCGGAACACTATTCATGCTGAAATAGAGCACAATGGTGCGAGCCTCTGATATCGTCTCTTGAACGGGATGATATTGGGGGAGATCATTACTTGTTTTCCCTTATAAATTGAGCCAGTGAGATAAATTCAGGTTTGCCGGTAGCGGCTTCGGCTTCGGCGATCATTTTATGAATTTTCTTGATGCCATCGCTCAAGACGTTATTTGCTTCTTGATGTTTTAGCAAATCTTTTTCCATCTGCTTGAGTTCAGGCAGTATCGTCTTAACGGCTGCAGGTCCGTAAATTTCCAGACTCTTCAGACAAGGAACAACGCGGTTTTTTTTGCCATGCCTTTGTATTTCCATGATATTAAGACACAGCGGAAGGCCTTCTATGATACGTTTCTTGGCGAGCAAAGACAGACCCTCCACTCGTATGACATCGCCGAACATCTCGTTGCTCGGCGCTAGTTTCTCGATTGCCTTGATGATGTCCGGCAACAATACCGCTAGATCGCGATCGGTCAATTGACCTAATATAGGAGCGATCGATCTACGGGCGACGGCATCATCATTCTGCAACGCCAAGCGGATCGCCGGATAGAGCAACTGGCGGTCGATGCCCTCAGCAACCTCTTTCTTATTCAATGCCTGAACTGAACATGGTTTTTTACCGGTCAGATACAGGCTTTTAAGTGGTAGCGCATAAGCCAGCATATAGGCCCCCGTGCAATTCCACTTCGCGTACTTCCCGTGATCCTCTTCTCCGACTGGCGAACCCTGATAGCCGAAGCTGCCGTCCCAGCCGCGAGCCAGATCGTAATACCATGACTGTTCCTTAAGATAAGCCCCGGTCGCCAGCGGTCCGCAGCGGGAAACGCCGGGCAAGGACCACAGGACATTAAAGAAAATTCCGGTGTGACCGCGCTCGCGCTCGCTGTAGGCGGCCGTGGACATTCTGGAATAGAACGACGATGTCGCGCTGTCGCCCAGCAGATCGAAGAGAACCGCCGCGCTTGAGCTCTTGCCGTTGCTCTCGTAGCCGGGCCATGGCAGGTGATCGCCATAAGGAATGCCGCCCTTGTCGACAAACCAGCGCAGGACTCTTGCCGACTTGGCTATCGCCTGGTCCACGGCAGGATCGTTTACGCCCGCCTGGCGGGCCAGCACCAGCCCGATTGTCTGGCTGAGAGCCGTCTGATTCATGGCGCCATAACCGTTCAAATTTCCGCTTGGCGTGAGGTAGAACTCATGGCCCCACATGCCGGCCACGCTCTGGCTCATGGCAGCTTCCTTGGCCGTGCGTTTGAGTTCCGGCAGGATCGACTTGTCACCGGTGGACAGGACATACTCGGCCAGGAATATGTTCCCGTAACCGTAAAACCAAGTCCACTTTCCTGGATGGAGCGATGCCGATATTTTTTTTGCATATTCAGCCAGCATGGGGCGATATTTCTTTTTGCCGCTGGCCAGCAAAGCCAGGGCGTTGAGGTCGTTGTCTATTGTAGCCTTGCTCAGGCCCTTTTTCGCAATGGTCTGGCAGCCCTGCTCGAATATCTTTTTCGACTTCTGGCAGTCATACGGAGCCGTGCCACTGTAACTGCCCATCACGGCCAGCTTTAGTTGCACAGTCTCTGTCTTGCCAGCACGCCAGCGGATCAGCTTAAGTACGCCGCCATTCTTTACCTGCTCAGCCACCGTGATGGCCTTGCCAAATTGAATGCGGGCATCGCCGTCAAAGCTCTTGTTGCCGACACCTAGAATGACATCGTCGCAATTGAGAACCCCATCGGCCGGTGAACCCTTGGCCACCGCTGTCACTAGTATCTGACGGGCCTCGGCAGTCTGTCCCTTCCGGCTATAGATCCAGCCGCGTGCCCCTGTCGGCCCTAGATTTCAGTCATGAGAGCCGTCCGTTTTGCCACCCTGGCTAAAATCGGGAACCGGCGATTTTTTTGTGGCACCGGCACCGGAGACCGTAGTCGTCCATCCGAGCAGCAGGCCGCTCAACAGCAATATCATATTCAGAGTCAGTTTGCCTTGTTTCATTTGTTTACCCTTCTTTATTCCGTTTTTCAGTTTATCTTTAATGTATAAAGCCTCTCTCTCACACGCCCTAAAGCGAAGAGAGGCTTTAGATAGACGATTAAAGCTACAGCCTCACTACACTGATCATTATATACCATACATAAGATTTGTATAGAGCACTAATGCGACAATCGTTACACGTTTATGCGACAGAACCGGATCGGAAATCCGTCACAAACATGACAGATTTAAGAAAAAAACGCTGCGCGTTTTGGAAAAAGATGTATAGGTATTGTTTCCAAAAGCAGGTCCGGTTTCCAACCGGACAATCCCGATGAAATCGGGATCTACAGGTCTATCTGTGTTAAAATTACTTTTTTGCCCTGAAAGACCAATTGGCGCGGGTGTCAGCCCTTGAATTAGTCGTTTAATAACTATCAATTATCAATTATCAATTATCAATTACCAATTACCAATTACCTTGCACCAGCCAGCGGTCGATATTGCGAATTTCTTTACTGAATTCGACTCCGATTTTAAATAGCTTGCGCGGGTCGTTGGTGTAAGGCAGGGCATACTCTTTATCCTCAATCTGCTGCAGTGCCTCTTCGACGGTGCCGTTGAGTTTGAATTCGATAACATAAATGTAGTCGCTTGATTTGATTATCGCATCAACTCTGCTGCGGCTTGTCTTTACTTCAACATTACACTATAAAAGTTTTTGAGCACACCTTGAATCTCTTTAACGCTCTCTTTTCCAATGTGAATAATCCTTCATATATGAAGATCCTGCTTAACGGGAAAGCATCTATTGAGGAAGTCTTCGCTGATATAGATATCAAAACTTTGCGTGATGCAGTCACCACCAAAATGTGAAATTATTTTAGCGTGAGTTCTAAGTGGTGACGACGAAGTGTAAAGGACTAGGTGCGAGACCTAAGAGGAGGGACTAAGGGTAGAGCGCACCCAATGAGTGAATTGAAAAAACGTTTAAGTTCCACCTCATTAGCCCCCCCACGGATCTTGTGCCCGTGGAGCCAGAATTAGGCAGTAAAACCGTGGTTCTCACTCCAATCATTGCTTCCACGTCCCGCGAGGCGGTGACCATGGGGAGCATACCCACAAAAATTGAAGCAAAATGCTAGGATGACCGGTCAGGATTTATTTAATCTCTTTGATCTTGATGTTGCGGTACCAGACTGGGGCTTTGGCTTTACCGTGCAGTCCCTGCAGTCCGATGGGACCATTACGGGAAAAATTCTTCAGGGCTGTTTTGAATTTGTTTTTCGTTCCATCAGGGTTTTTACGCGACTCTTTCCATTCGTTCAGGTCAACATTCCAGACCATTTCGCCGTTGAAGACCAGTGACACCTTGCTGTCGTTGCAAGTGATTGTAAAATGATTCCACTCGCCGATCGGTTTCTGCATCTTCTTTGCCGGCGGCTGTGCATCGTAAATTGCACCTACCATGCCGTAAGGCGATCCGTCCTTGGATTCATGAACCTGCACTTCAAGCGCAGCCAGAACACTCTTCGTATTACCCGATCGCAAAAAGACACCGCTGTTCGACTCTTTTGCAACCTTGAATTCCAGATCAAGGATGAAATTATCATACGAATCTTTCGTCCAGATAGTGTGATGATTCTTTGCCACCAGCACGCCATCCTTCATCTCCCAGCTTCCCCCGTGCATATTAACGTTGGAGAGATCTGCTGCAATAAGATTCTTCCACCCGCTTGTATCCGGGTGTTTAACTGGCTCGGCCGAGGCTGAGGTGCAAAACATCAACGTTGCCCCGAAAAGCAGAGTGGCGGCAAGCGTGTTGCGTCCTGTAACTGAAGAGTATCCTGAAACTGCGAACTTATTCATTTGAACGATCCTTTTATTAGTGATTAAATTTTGATGAAAGCCATCCCAAAGTGCTAAACAGCACACTGAAGTGTGAACTACATACAGGTCATTCCACATTCCACATTCTACATTCTCAATTATCAATTATCAATTCTCAATTCTGCATTCTACATTCTACTCCCTCTTAGCGGCGTTGAGCGTCCGCTGTCGCGATATTGGTCTAGCAACTGTCGCAATTCCCGCACTTTTTCAGGATGCTGCTTGCTGAGGTTCTTCTGCTCTTCGGGATCGACTTTCAGATTATAGAGCTGGAATTGGCCATCTGGTTTCAGCTGAAAATAATCGAGCTTAACCCATTTTCCAGTAGTCGGATCGCGCTCGGGTGTGAATGTCTTTGTATCAATACCACCCTCTTTTTTTCTGGGGTAATCACCATCGCGGCTGCCTTCAATGAGTTTCCAATCGCCCTGTCGGATCGCAAACTGTCCGCATACCGAGTGATGAACAGTAGCTTCGCGCAAGGGCTGTTTGTAGGGTTTGCCAAGCAGCAGATTTGTCAGATCATAGCTGTCTTCACCTGCATTATTCGGAACTGGCTGTTTTAATATTCCGGCAAAGGTGGCAAAGAAATCAGTGAGGCAGACGGTCTCATCCGAGATAACGCCGCTCTTGACCTTTCCCGGCCAGCGCACTATCAGGGGAATACGGTGTCCCCCCTCATATATCTGCCGCTTGGTACCGCGCCAGGGGCCGTTGCACTTATGATCATTAAAGGCTTTAAGTTCCAGTGTTTTTCCGGGTGGTCTTGCGCCATTGTCGCTGGTAAGCACGACTATGGTGTTATCAGTAAGTCCGTTGCGATCCAGAGTGGCAAGAATCTGACCGACCGCCCAATCAAATTCAACCACAAAATCTCCATAGACACCGCATGTTGAATTACCTTTAAAGCGGCTGTTGGGAGTCAGAGGGAAGTGAATATTGGTGGTTGGATAGTAGAGAAAGAATAGCTCATCTTTGTTTCTATCGATGAATGCGAGGGCCTCTTTGGAAAGATTAATGGCGGTATCCTCAAGCTTGCGGACGGTATCTTTCATGGCCTCCTTGCTATTATACTTCAGGCCGGGTTTCAGATTGACGATCCGTCGATCACGCATAAAGACCCGATGTGGTTTCCCGCTGTTATGACTATGGGGCACACCGTAGAACGAGTCAAAGCCGACCTCCAGCGGTCCCGGCTTGACATCCCCGCTGAAATCGGTATTAAGTTCTGTTCCCCAGCCCAGATGCCACTTACCGATACACCCGGTTGTATAACCGGCCTTCTGAAAGATTTTCCCCATAGTCAGTCGCTCTGTATCGATCAAGAGCGGATGCTGCTCAAAAAGAACCCAATTCTTGAGCCAGCTGCGCCAAGCGTAACGTCCGGTCAGCACAGCATAGCGGGTTGGAGAACACACTGCTGAGGGCGAATGGGCATCCGTGAAACGCATGCCCTCTTTTGCAAGGCGGTCACAAGCCGGGGTTTTGAAGTGAGTGGCTCCATAACAGCTGAAATCTCCGTAACCGAGATCATCGGCCATGATAAATATGACGTTCGGTTTTTTCTTAGAACCAGCTCCAAGGCATGCGCAAGAGCCCAGCAACAACATTGTGAAAAGCGCAGTTTTTGAAATTTTCATATTACTTCTCTTTACTTGTTTCCAGTTTGTGAATTGCCTCAGCGAAAGCCTTACCGCTCTGAGCCATAATCTTGGCGCTGCCCAGATAGTGATACCCGCCATTAGAACAACCCAAGACGATCTTCTGTTCCCGGCGCGAGCAGACCTTATCCATTTGTTTGAGCGCATACTCCTTGCTATTAATATATGCCAGACCCTCTTTAGTGATACCCTCGATCGAAAGATCGATAGCTGCACGCGGTAGTTGTGTACGTCTGTCGTAATCAATATTGGCATATACCGCCAACAGATTGACACCCTTCTTAATATACTTGATATCTCCTGGCGTAAGATCAACCGGTCGGTATTGAGGTTCATCTTTCCACCAGACATATGTGTCTATTTTGTGACCGTTCAAATAGAGGTGAAAGCCCTGGCGCGCCAGCACACTGACGCGAAACGATTCATAATTCAGATCGTCAACCTCAAAGGTTGTTCGCATCAGCAGAAACTCACCCTTGCCCCAGTCAGAATTGTATTTAACTGTTGAATCACCGATGGAGCGGTGCTTCCAGTCGCCCTTGCCGATCGGGGCTTTACCGCTGATCCACTTGCTGTCGTCAAACTCAGGTTTGTACCAATCCTGCAATCCGGCTGGCAGTGTCACATCGCGAAAACGCTTCTTTTCTTTTTTATCCAGCAGCTCCGCTTCTTTCTGCGGGTCAAATGAGATAAAGTGCCAGGTACGCTCCTGCGGTTCAGGTTTGCCGATCGGCTCCCAGCCCGGCATATCGGCCTCAGGTTTCTCCATGACACCATCTTTGGTTATGACATGGGCCACACTGAAGCGTGAGTTCATCTCGTTCCTCTTAGATTCCAGCGCTGCCATTTCATAATCCCAAAAGGGTGCAGTTTCGACGGCAGCGACATTGCCCTTAAACTCAGCCATCGCCGCCGGTGCAGCCATTGCAGGCCGCAGATTTGCAATTGCACCTTTGACCTTATCGCCGCCAACGCCAATGACACCAATCACAAACGGCAACTTCGGTGTAGACAAATCCTTACGCACATCGCGAATGAAGTCAGCCATCAAATCGGAATATTCTGCAAAGCCGCCCGGTTTACCGTTATCGGGGTAGGTGTGACCATCGCACATATCGTTCCAGCCCTGGAACCAGACGAAGCCGGCTATCTCATAGCCATCCTTTTGATTGTATGCCGGGCAGACCCTTTTGGGGTCGGCCAACACCTTTTTAACATACTCCATCATCAGCCGGTAATAGAGACCCGTGGCTTTTGCCTTGTCGGCATTCCACTGCTCCATATCCTTAGGAACGCCATGACCTTTGGAACCGTGATACAACTTTTTTTGAAATGCATTTAGCTTATATGGACCGGCGCTTGGAGGACGAAAATCCGTATTGAGTGATTTGCCGCCCCAGGCGGTCTTGATCAGAAGTATCGGTCCATCATGAATCTTTTCCATGGCGATTCCAAAATTAAACTCAGGGCCGATCTTTCCACCACTCTCAGATGGATTGGCACGCGAACCATATCCAGCCGTCAGCTTACCGAATCCCTCGCCATTGTTATCTTTCATTCCTGTTAAATAGGAGATCCAGACCCTTTCGCAGATACGAGGCTTACCGTTGGGACCGCGCATCTCCTTAAGCATTGGTGCCGTAGCCGGGTCATCGCCGATATAGTCAAAGGTCTCGATTTTGGCCTGCCCCTCCATATTTGATTGACCAACCAGAATATAGACCTTCAGCGGCTTTGCAACTGCAACTGAGCTGCTACCAAATACAACCACTAGGGCGGTTAACATAAACATGTTTACTTTTATCTGTTTCATAATTATTTCCTTTCTATTCAAATCCCATCATGTTTGCGAAAGATTTTCGCTTTGGTTCTGTCGCATACGCGCCCTCTTCGAGAGGCACATCCTACAACTGAATAACCCTTTAGCGGTGTAGGGCGTGCCTCCCGTAGGGAGCGCGCAAACCATACTATAATTGCTACAACGTGCCGAGCTAGCACTCAGCGTTCCCAGGTTAAAACAGCTCCTTTGGCACAAATATGATCTGCTGTTCTCTTTTGGTGTCATATGTCTGCATCTCATCTTGATAGCGAACATTGAGCTTACCACCAAGACGGGAGAGGAACTTGGCTTTGACCAGTATTCCGGCTTTCCAATCCAGGTCAATCTCAAATCCGCCGCGGGCTATGATTCCTCGGACCGATCCCTCTTTCCACTCATCGGGCAGTGCAGGCAGCAGATGGATATCGCCGTCGTGACTCTGCATCAGCATCTCGACAACACCTGCAGGCGTACCGTAGTTGCCGTCCAGGTTCAATGTCGGACCCGCCAGATTCAACATATTAGGCTGCGTCGATACGGTCAGCAGCTGCTTGAACTGCCCCAATGCCGTATTACCGTCAAAGATCCGTGCATAGCAGCTAATCTTCCAGCACTGCGACCATCCCATTGACTTGTTGCCCCTGCGTATAAGAGATTTCCTAGCCGCCTCAAAAAGTTCAGGTGTTTTCTTTTTAGTAATCTGACGGCCCGGGTGCAAACCGACCAGATGAGAGAGGTGGCGGTGATACTGGTCTGCTTCCACAACATCTTCGATACCCCACTCGAGAATACGCCCCTCTTTACCGATGCGAGGCATCTCCAGCTCAACCAGTTTTGCCCTAACGGTTTTCGTAAACTGATCGTTAACATCAAGAATCCCGGCCGCCTCAAGATAGTCACTCATCACCTGCCAGATAATACTCTGATCATAGGCTGTAACCGGTCCGATCTCGGAGAGCAGCTTATTGCCATTTGCATCTATGTAATAAAACCCGATCTCATGCGAATTGCCGGCCTTCGGAACCCACTTACCGCTCTTCTTATCCCTGATAACCCAGCTCTCAGCAAACTCGCAGCTCTCTTTTAGAATAGGAAAACCCGTTTCACGCAGGAATGTCTTATCGCCGGTATAAAGATAGTGTTCCATAACATTCATAACAACCCAGTGCGCCGTAATGATTGATCCGCTCCACCTGGCTCGCCTGTCGCGATTCAGGGTCCTTCCAAACGGATTATTGTTATGAGAAGTGCAAAAGCCTTTAGCTCCGTAACTGCTGGCCATCTTACGTCCCTCGACTCGCAGCAGGTTCAACAGCCAGAACAACGGCTCATGACACTCGGAGAGATTGGTCACATCTGCCGAGAGGTAATGCAGCTGAATATTGATATCCAGGTGGTAATCGCATTGCCACGGATTTTTCAATTTTTCCGCCCAGATGCCCTGCAGATTCGTAGGTAGTGTTCCCGGTCTCGAAGTTGAAACCATTAGATAACGTCCAAACTGAAAATACAGCTCCATCAGATCCGGGTCCATCTGGGTCTGAGCAAACTTGGCCAGACGTTCATCGATCGGCAATTTTCTAAATCCCTGCGGAGTGGTTCCCAGGTCAAGATCGCAGCGGTACATCATCGCCGAAACATCATCCATCGAATCCTGCTTGATCTTTGTCCATGGTTTGATGGTTGCTCCAGCAAGTGCCTTGACAGCCTTTTCTTTCCAGCCCACGTTCAGAGGAGATCGCGGTTTAGCTTTATTGAAATCGGTCGAACAGGCCAGCAGCAGAGTAACCGACTTTGCCCCACGAACCTTGAGCAGACCTTGACCGGCACTAACCGAGCCACTGACAGGCAGAGCTTTCATGACCGTATAAAACTTTGTACCGAGATACGATGCTTTTGAATCGTCATACTGAGCCTGGCCCTCCAATACCAGCTGATCGTTACCCTTAACCAGCGCAGACCCGACCTTTACGGATGGATGAGTAATACTAAGATTGAAGTTAAGTCCCTTTGCCGATGTCGTCGAAAGGCGAACAGCAATGCAATCATCCACAGCTGAGCTAAGCAGCTCCTGCGTGACAACCGAGCCATCAGACAGAGATTTTTCAACACGCACCAACCCCGTTGCAATATCCAGCTTGCGCAGGTACCCATCCGCCTCCAGCTTGGCCGCTCCGAGATGCTCGATCCAAAGATCGCCCATCGTCTGATATGAACCGATCTGGGGGGCCTTAGACATAATGATGCTGGATTCATAGAGGTCATGCGCCTCTTTATATCTCCCCGATTCAACGAGCTTCTGAACCTCAGCGATCCGGTCTTTGGTCGTGGCCGGATGCCTAAGCATCGGATCTTTAGCCCAGATGCTATCTTCATTAAGCTGAATCCGCTCTTTGGGGTAGGTGCCCAACACCATTGCGCCCAGCCTGCCATTACCGACCGGCAGACCATAGCGCCACTCCTTAGCCGGTGATTTAAACCAAAGCTCCCGTTTTTCATTCCAGGGCTGCGGCGCATCTGCGTATGTTTCAGAGGCGAGGACCGAAAGAAGCAATACGGCAATAACAGTTTTAACAGAAATCATATTCAATTTACTCTTTCATTACAATCTAACGCAGCAGAGCCGCAACCAAACTTTCTTCAAGTTATATTCGATATGATATCATATTCTTTGAGAAGTTGTTTGATATTCATTACTTATGAACATAGTAGTCTGAGTTTCTTTTTTTTTGACAGGATTACATGATTAACATGATTATTTTAAAAGAGTCTTCGACTTCCTTTTGATTTCTACATGTTCGCCTTCATAAAAAACCTTAATAGGACATTGTGATTCAACAGAGAAGTTCGCTTTTTCTAATTCGATATCATCTTAATCATGTTTACGAAACTCAAGATTTCTGGCAGCTTCAGCCTTCATCACTTTTGATTTAGCTCTATCGACTGCGTTGGTTTCAGGACCTGCCTCAGGCCAATCCCAGCTATCAGTACGAAAACTCTGCAATGGCAGCCACTCCTTACCGTTGATTTTAAGATTTCCCATCGGGCTTGTCGCCCAGGCGTAACGTACTGCCAGCGGGTGCTTGACCAGCGGGCTGGAGACATATATTTTTGTGGTCTCGCAGCTCTTGTTGGCGGTATTCCAGACACCCGCATCTTTTTTTATTGGATACTCAGCATGCGCCATGAAAAACCTGCCCGATTTATCAGCAATCGAAAATCCTTCAAGAACCATTGACATATCATCAGGCATCACCCCTTTATCGAATGTCAGCAGCATGCGCTCACCATCCGGTTCAGCCGATAGGAGCGCTGCGCTATCCCAATTTATCTTCATGTCGTAGACCTTGTTCAGAGCCCAACGCGCTGCACGCACTGCAAGTGCCAGCTTCTTATGTGTATGTAATCCCGGGATCTGAATATCATATGCAGGCAGGAAAGCAACATGGTCGGGATCGTTGAGATCGCTCAAACCAAGTCGCTGCGCCTCGCGGATATACGCGGCCGGCGAAAGAGACCAAGTTTCAAAATTGTCACGCGTCTGGGGAATGCTACCCGCACAGAAACCAATTACACCAACCGGGAGTGCGGGATCATTGAAATCATCGCGCCAGCCCTCAACCATCAATCTGACCAAGGCCCGATAGCGTTTGGGTCTGCAGTTGCTACTCATAGCATTATTATATCCCTGGTGAAAAAGGACCCCTTTGATATTGAGTCCTTTAAATACGCCGAACATCCCATTATAACAGCTGGCCGCATCAGAGGGGCTTTTACCAGGAATGCTCCAGGATCTTAAACTTTCGACTCCCCCCTTTTTCGGTAGTTTGTCCTCGGCCACCCCTTTACTGCGCAACCTGGCAACCTGCTTCTGCCACTGCTTCTCAACAGTTTCAGCGGGATCGAACTCGGCAATGCGCTTATCCAGATACGCCTTGTAAGCCGCGGCAATCGGATCATCTTTAAACTTATGCGGCGGCACCAGCGACTCAATTGCAGCTCCGCCCCTGGAATTATCAATTATGCCGATCGGAATCTGCAATGTACGCTGTAGCCTTGCACCATAGCTGAATCCAATTGCAGAAAATCCGCCAGCTGTGATCGGAGTTGATAAGATCCAGCCCTCACCCTGGATAGCCTCTGCCTTAATATCCATCTGCGGCTCACTCTGCTCATTGGGTAAGATGCCGAAACGACGCAACAGGGGCAGGTTTGCCTGAGCACTCTCCATATCGGCATCCAGTGTTTTGCCGAGTCCGAATGCCATGTTGCTCTGGCCATTCATCACCCAGATATCACCGACAACGATGTTCTCCATCTCAATTGATTTATCTGTTGATTTTACAATCAATTTTTGTGCCTCAGGATTGGCAGCCTGCGCAGGAAAAGTAACCTCCCAGAGGCCCTGCTCCCCTGCGACCTTTGTCGTGGCGCTCTCTTTTCCGAAGGCGACTGTGATCTCCTCACCCTTGGTTGCCCAACCCCAGATCTTGATCGGTTTATCGCGCTGCAACACCATGTTGCTGCCAAAGACAGAATGCACCTTCAGCTCGGCCGCATGGCCAATTGCACAAGAAAATACCAGATTCAATACTACTGCCGTGATTACTAACTTCGTTGCCTTCATTCTATTCCCCCTTTTAATTTATTCAGTTCAACAAAATTTTACAATATAATAACACTTGAATCAAAGAGTTGCAATAGAGGACTCACCTCTTTGGTGCGAAAAACTAGTGGAGGAAAAATTTAAAGTGCAATTATTCGCGGAGATTCGCGGGCAATGATATAAGGAACAAGGATAGCAATATCCGGGACCATTTCACCTGATACTAGAGGATACTTCATGCACTTTTCAGAATCTGTAATTACAGAGAAAGCTGTAATTTCACTCGCTGTACCACTTGTAGATGGGATAGCTGCAAATTTTGCTTTAGTACGTAGTGCCGGCATTGAACCTACAGGAACAATTTCTTCAAAAGTTACTTCTGGATGTTCGTAGAAACACCACATTACTTTAGCAGCATCAATAGCTGAACCACCACCGATTGCAATAATCCAAAGCCTTATCAAGAAACCCGAATTTTTTCATTTTTCACCTCCCCGATTTTTTACTTATAAACTCTCCCCGATATTTTTACCCCTCCATTTTTCTGCCTATAAACTCTCCCTCTATCCCCACCCTCGGTTTTAGAGATTCGCGTGTACGAGTACATGTAAAAGTTTTTGCACTGCTGGTCTTTAGGTAAAAAATGGTGAGTAAAAAACGGGTGCGTAGTGTGTCTTTGCGTTACTGGTTTAGGCAGAATAATTATTGGCAGAATAATGGGGTACGTTGCGTGGTTGCTGTGTGTCATTGCATCGTAGGTCTGGGTAAAAGGATTAGTGGTAGGCACCAGTTTTTTATCCATTTTTTACCCTTAATTTTTTACCTATCCTCAACAGCATATAACACACAATGGTAACTATTAATATTTTTCTCATGTTTTCACCAAATTGGAAATATATTTCGGCTAGTCTAAGCGTTGATACAACCTAAGGGGGAAATTGTTTGACAGCATCTTGAAGTGCTTGTCCAGAGAGTACAATTTCAGGTCATTCTGAATGGCATGCTGGGCAATGATTAAATCTGGAATTCCAATTTTGTTTATCCCCTTTCGAAGACATATAACCTGCATCTCTGTTAGCTCATTCCAATTAATGGTAAGGGCAGGTCGATGGATTATTTGCAATAGCCGTATATGCTTGAGTTTGCGACGTAACCGGAGCACAGGAATTAATTCGGCAAGAATGAGATCGTTTATTACTACCAGATCTTCAACTATCAAGTAATCAAGCGCTTCCATCTGTTTTGCCTTACGGAAAAAATCAATCCATACAGAGCTGTCAACAAGTACACTCATTGCCGCTTCCGTAAAGTATTAAGGTCAATATCCAGATCGATGCTTCCATGAAGTTTACGCAACTCCTGAAGATTTTTCTTTCGAATAAGATCCTCAAGAGCAGTAATTATGACTGCGGTCTTTGTTGGTGACTTAGAGGTTTTCATTGCTTCGATAAGCAGCTCCTCAGGTAAATCAAGTGTCGTTCTCATAAAATCTCCTATGCATATAAGTTCTCTCTTTTATGCATATATTATAAGGGGGCGGTAACTCTTCTGTCAATACAGTAGAAAGCTCAATCTTCCAGTCGAATGCCGTTCTCTTTGCACCATTTAAGAAGGGCTTCTTTTTCGCGGCTGTTTTCAAATTCATGCCATTGATCAAGCATGTCACAACGTTCGAGAAAATTTTTATAGCAGAAAAAGCTGGTGTCAGGCAATAATTTTAGCTTTATCTCTCATAATTTTCTAGTTCATTTGTAACGGGATTATATCTTAATATGCTGTCCAGTTTTTTTTGACAGGGCTGAATGCATATTGTACTATGTGAGTATGTGATAGTATAGTGTTGTTTTTTACAAGATTGTAATGCGAAATATTATTATAAGGAAAAGAACAAATGAACGGTTTTGAGAATGTTAGAATTCTTGTTGGTGGCTATGAACCTCTTTTAAACAACTTAAAACCCGGTCAGATCTGGATGGCTGTAAAATGAATTTTATTATTGTATTAACATTAATATTTGTCATCGCTGTTTTGATGACAATGACTGGGCGAGGCGGCGGCAATTTCTATGTCCTGGTTTTGGTTGCTGCCGGCTATTCAATTTATGAATCGGCGACAACGGGACAATTCATTCTAATGCTGACTGCATTTGCGGGTATGCTGATTTTTAACAAACACAAGCTCGTAGACTGGAAACTGGCTTTGGTTATTGATCCAGCGACAGATATTATGGCTTTTGTGGGAGGGTATTTATCGAATTATGTAAGTGGGACTTCCTTAAAGTTTGTTTTAGCAGGTCTTTTGGTTGTTGCAGGTCTTCTTATGCTTCTAAAGGTAAAAGATAAACCGATACTGAGGCAAAAAAGATTCGGCTATTGGTATCGCAGATTTGGTGACCAGGAATATATTGTCAACCTTTGGCTGGCAATTCCAATTACAGCTGCTGTTGGACTGGCTGCCGGAGCGGTCGGTATATCAGGAGGTTCGTTTAAGGTGCCTCTAATGGTTTTGTTATGTGGTGTTCCAATGAGAATAGCGATTGGCACCTCTTCAGCAATGGTCGCGGCAACGGCCCTGATGGGGTTTGCCGGACATGCAGCCAATGGACACTTTGATGCGCACTGGGCGATTCCAGTTGCATGCGTTGCGGTATTAGGAGGGTTGATAGGCGGAAAATTCGCAATGAAGACTAAACCTGAAAATCTGAAGAAAATATTTGCTTATACAACCCTTGCTGCAGCAGTTTTCATGATTTTCAATGCTTTGTTTTCGAGCTGAAAAATAAAAAAAATGAACTAATATAAGGGATGGAATTACTTGTCGAAATCTGACAGGCGGATACAAGACTTATAAGATGACGATGCAAAAAAACTAGTGTCAGACAATAATTTCACACTCTATACAAACGGGTTGTCTACTTTAATTTCCATGAATAATACAAATATTTATGCGGATATGCGTGCGGGTATGCGGGTCGTATTTCGACATCGGGTTATGCTGAAAAAGTTTCAATTTGCGGTTGGAACGGAGCCTAACCCTTCAGGATATTCAATTAACGCTTGTTTTCTGAGGCTGGAGGAACGAAATCCGTATCGTCCGATCGACTTTTTCAGAGGAATACCCGAAAGTAATTTAAGTTGCACCCCGCACTTACGGGACCAGCATAGCTGGCTAGAGCAAAGCTTTGAAATTTTAGAACTTTAGAACTTCTTAAATTCTTACCTATCCTCTCCCCCATATTTTTGTCACCCATATTTATGTCAAACTCCACATTCTGATTTTGCTTTAGTTCTACCTCGTGAAATTCATCACAGGGTGGTATTATGAGTTAAATATGGTTCTTCAGAGTTTTTCATGGGTCAAAGAAACATTTCGCAAGTTGCGTGGCAGGATCCCGTCTTCGCGCTACGCGGCTAAGCCGTGGCGGGGTCAAGGCCCCCGCCCTACAGCTTTACAGACTTCAAAGCCTTTACTGCAGCTGAGGTCCACTTCGACAAGCTCAGTACAGTCCGTAACCCCGGAAAAGTTACCCACACAAAAGTCGGATTTAGAACTTTAGAACTTCTTCTTCTCTTTCTATCTTCCTGATATCCCGCAACGCAATCCACAGCGATAGTGCCGCAGCAGGTGCCTCCTTGCTTGGCAGTTTGACCGAGTGACCGAGTGACCTAGTGACTCAGTGACCGAGTGTGGAAGTCCTGCGAAGCGCACCCAAATCAGCAATCAGCGAAGCGCACCCAAATCAGCAATCATAAATCCAAAATCAAACAGAGGCGACCGCTATCATAGCCTTGATGTGCGCGGGGGTGGTTCCACAGCAGCCACCGATAATGTTGGTGCCGGCATCAATCAGCCCAACCACCTGACGGGCCATATCTTCGGGAGTTTCGGGGAAGGTATCAACTCCATCCACATTTTGCGGCAGTCCGGCGTTGGCGTGCACCAGAATCGGAGTTTTCTGATCAACGGTACGCATGACCTTGACAATATCGATCATGCGTTCAATGCCGTTTCCACAGTTGGTGCCGATGATATCCGCACCGGCTGCGCTCATTGCTTCAGCGGCCTGCTCAGGCGAGACCCCCATCATGGTGCGGTAATCTCCGTTAACAGTCTGTTCAAAGGTAAAGGTAACGATGGCTTCGCACTGTGTGTTCTCTTGTACAGCTTTCAAGGCCAGCCCGGCTTCATCAAGTGCACTCATGGTCTCGATGCAGATAGCATCCGCGCCGCCCTTTTCAAGTGCCACAACCTGCTCCTTAAAGGCATCGTAGAGTTCCTCTTCGGTCACATCTCCCATAACCAGCATTTTGCCGGTTGGCCCGACAGAGGCAATCACCCATTTGTCGCCTTGCGCCTCGGCAGCGGCTTCTGCGGAGAGACGTGCAGCGGCTTCATTGATCTCAGCCACGCGCTCTTTGAGTCCGAAGTGCTCCAGTTTGAAAGAAGTTCCACCAAAAGTATTGCTTTGCACCATGTTGGAGCCAGCTGCAAAATAGGATTGGGCAATCTCTTTAACATCCGCAGGATGCTCGACTGCCCACAGCTCCGGACATTCACCGGCCTGCATCCCTTTTTTCTGCAGCAAGGTTCCCCACGCTCCATCTGAGATTAAAACTTTTCCACTCTTTACTACATCAACAATTTTCTGTTTTGACATCGAAAAATCTCCTTGATCTGTTATAAAAATCGGTTAAACATCCCACTTAGGCTACGCCCTGACAAGTAGGATGCAGGTGTTTTGTTATTATACAATCAAATTCTTGTTTATTATGCAAATTTTTATCTCTCACAGAGGCACAGAGATCACAGAGTAATAATCCTGATTTAACGGATTACTCTCTGTGGGCTCCGTGCCTCTGTGAGAAACACTATTGACGTAATAACAACCAACTGTATCAAATCATGTTTTTCAAAAGAAATATACAATTTTGTCATTCCATTGCACATAATTCAATTCTTTTCGTCGTTTTAAACCTTGTAATATCACTAGCATCCCATAGAGCAGGAGTTTAGTACCTCTCTCCTCAAATCCGATCATGTTTGCATCGTATTTTTTTTGACAGGATTACAGGATTAACATGATTTTTTTTTACAACCGCTGCCGCTCAAGGTAAGCAAGGTAAGCAAGTTGTTAAGCCAAGTTTGCACCTGATAGCATTGAAGTTAGTTGTATTGCAGATTATAATTCTGTGATCTCACAGTGAATAATCTTTGTTACCTTTTGTTAAAAATTTTTTTTAAACTGATTTACTGGATACTGATCTGTAATATCCTGTTATCCTGCTGTGCCACGGCGTAGCCCCGCTTGCGGACGTAGACGGGTCAAAAATATATCCGTAAATATTACTTAATATTACAAACAAAAAATGTTATATTATTACTGTTTTGAAATATGAAGTATTGATAAAGAAAAAAGTGGCTAAGGGTTTAAACAAACTTCCTGAGGATATTCAGAAGCTTTTGTATCTGCTTATCGCTGATCTTGAGAGTGAAGGACCTGTTCAGAAAAGTTGGCGGAATTTTTCTCTGCTGAGAAAAGATCAATACCACTGTCACTTAAATTACAGATATGCTGCATGCTGGACATGTCGTAAAGGTGCAATTACAATTGAGGTGTATTATGCTGGCTCTCGTGAAAAAGCCCCGTATTGAGATATCACTGCAGGGTGAAAATATTGATGAACTCCTGAACTGGATTAAAAAGAAGTATGAAATCGCTGTTCTCGCGGATGATCAGAAAGATGACTATGTTTCCATTGGCAGTACCAAGTATGGGAAGAATATGGAGAAGAACCGCGTTGGCAACCTGATCGCCGGTGCACGGCTGAAATCAGGATTAACTCAGGCGGAGCTTGCAGACAAATTAAATGTGCGGCAAAATGTCATCAGTGACTATGAACGCGGAGAACGCCGTTGTTCAAAAACGGTTGCAAAAAAGCTCAGCGAAGTACTGAATGTAAATGAAGAACACTTTGAGTATAATGTTGAAATCGTCAAAAAAATAAAAGAGTCGCAAGATGTATTTCATCCTAAAGCCTAAATTCTGCAATTCTTATTCCTCGCCAAGTATTTCCAGAATTTGCTGATATTGTTCAAATTATCCAACAACAAAGTCCACGGAGCGTTATATGATACCAACCGCCGTAAACATGACGGCGTATCTGTCAAGACATGAAGGTAATAGATCAAAATCTTAATGAAACCAAAAGAATAAATTGTAGAATCTGGAACTACGAACCTTAATATCCATCTATGCTGTAGTTCACCGAACCGTTGGTGTTCGTGGCCGGGATTTGTGACGAAAGATCAATCTGAGCAAAGGGATCGCCATGGCCATGGCCATCGTTGTATTTTGGTGTCATTATGCCATCAGGGATTTGCACTGGGGGATTGTAACAAAAGTCCGAGACGACTGCGCGACACTGCTCAATCCGATCAGGAAACACTCGCAGTACCATCAGGTCGAAAGACCAGACGATGTCTTTGCCAAACTCGACATAGGGATTATGTGCCTGTACGCTTTGCAGGGCAGATGCAACCGTACCGTCATCTACCGGAAAATGCGTGGCGACAGTGAGTCTGGGTGCAGGATCAATCTGGCTAAGGATATATCCAAACGCACCCTGGGACGTGTGTGAGCTGTTCTGGACGGTGGTCAGGGCCTGGACCGTTGCTATGTAAGCGTCGTAGTTCGCATCGCTTATCGCGGGCGGCGCGTTGAGTCCCATGTTCTTATAGGCCCACACGGATGGAGGAACGACCATCTCGTGAATGAAAACATCTACGCCTTGCCCTTCGTTTTTGGTCTGCTCAACGCAGTTGGTTTCCGGCTTGGTATCGCCCGAATACATCATGGTCAGATTACTACCTGATGGGGTTTGCCACTCTAACTTGTAGCCCATAGATCCCTGGCGACAGTGGATAACTGGGTAATGCGTAATCTTCACGCCTGTTTCGACATTACTGTAGGCCACACCACCAACTTGCCTCCAATCCAGTTGGATCGGTACCATGGCATACGCGTCGTTGGGTGCGTCAGTTCCAACAGGAACCGGTTCGTGCGGCAACCCCCAACTGGCCTGGGTGGGCGGCACATAGTTCGTATAGGAGGTCCCCTGAAAACTGAAACTTTCAGAATGCCATCGCAGTGCTTCCCTGAGATGCGTACAATAGTTTATGACTCCATCATCGTAATAGATCTCGGAATCGAGGGGGCTTTCCACACCCGACGATCCGGGACCCCAAACATAAAGAGGCGACTTGCGGTCACCCGCAGGGCCAAAACAATAGATGTGGGTCAGATCACTCATGTGGTCACCATGCAAATGAGTAAGAAATACCTTGTCCATCCGACGAAATCCAACCTTTAAAGCGGCATAGTTGGCCGATGATCCCGCCCCGCAATCAAAAATCACCTGGTCTCTGGCCCGCCCACCATAATAGGTATCGTTTGTATCAGCAATCCACCCCACCTCCACAAAGATACTCATTTCCGCCTGTGCCCGGCGTACCGGCAGCGGAATCATAGAGCCCGTAAAGGTGATCCGCATCTCATTGGGTTCGAGTGGCGTGAGCGGGTTAAATTCCGGCAGCGTCTTATAGTAGCTGTAGGTTTCGGTTTCTACGTACGTTGGGTCCGGAGTCACCATTCGGTAGAACATCGGAACGGATACGATGCCCGTAGATTCCAATCCCCGAAGATTCGCTTCGGCATCCTGCCAGGATTGCCAGTTAGTCAGCCCGCTACTTGACCACTGTACGGCATAGTGTGTTCCTGTTCCTCCCGGATCACTCCAACCTAACTGCCCGTTTCCGCTGAAAGAATCAATCACCAGCTGTCCTATTGCCGAATTAAGAGACCCCATTAATAATAAGACCACAGCCGTCATCAATATAAAACCATATCCCACTCTCATCTTTTTCATGTCGTCTCTTTCCTTTCCTGATTGTGAATTTTTCTGTTTTCTACTCATCTTCATGACTGATTTTCATTTTGAAAAACATACTATTTGTCGGGGCAAAGGGAGTGAAATATGCCGTGGCTGTTCCGTTGATATGATACTGAGCCGAAGTGATAAGAGCTTCCTCTGTTCCGTCCGTAAGCCCCATTTGAATAACGGTCGGCGTTTTCGCTATAGATTGAGCCAGGCGATTCACCGCATCAATGGCCGTCGTGTCGATGCCATTGCTAACAGTGAAGGTTAACTCCTGCGCGATAGGGTCGAGTGCTGTGAGGATGAGGATTGGATCAAAGTCGAGAATGGCATCGTCTACCGATAGATCCGCAAAGGTGAAGCCCATCATTTCAGTTTGCTTCATGAGGTCGCCAAGGGAATCGGCATCGGTTTCCGGATATGTGTTGGTATAGACAGATACCGTGTTATCCACCTGCGCGAGGGTCATGCCGCCGGTGAAACCATCGTCCAGTGTCTGCGGGGGGATATACTCACCGTTGACGCAAATAAGCGGAATCATCACCGGATAGTTGGACGGAGAACCTGTTGTCCATCCGTACAGCACAGGAGGGTCCATGCTCATAACAAATTCATTCAGGGCCTCCGATAGACTCAGTTCCCCCGTCTTGTCCAACACTCCCGGCACCTCTGCAAACGAGTAGCAGGAGGTGGTGGTGATTCCCAGATAACCGTCGGCGGGCTTGTTATAGGGCTCCAAACCTGTGTTCTTCCAGTAGCTGGAGTCGCATGTGGGCAGCCCGTTCTCCTTGAAATCGCCACCGGTTAAGCCCCCTAGATAACCTTTGCCGGAAATCCATGCGTCGCTCCAACAGTTCCAGACTGCGCCATTTGGATGATCATTGAATACAATACCTGCAATGCCGCCGGCGCATATGTCTCCGGCCACGTATCCAGAAACCGAATTGTTGAACACATACCCATAGTAGAAAAATCCAACCAATCCCCCCGCAGCACCAAATCCACTGATGTCCACGTCTTTAAGTGAGAGATTAAAGATATAGCAGTTTTTAACCATGCCGAAAAAGCCGACGCTACTAAAATTTGATGGATTGTCCACATAGATGCCCGAGACGGTTTTGCCGTTACCGTCAAAATGCCCCTTAAAACCGATCCAGTCATCGTCTATAACACTACCGATGGGCGTCCATTCGCGGTTGCCCAGTTCGATGTCCGCCGAGAGAGAAATTTGTTTAAAGGTAAAGTCGCCAATTTCACTATTAACCAGCACGGCGAAGCCGGCCAGTTCTTCCGCTGTTCCGATTGACAACTTGGTTGCTGCTGCATCGTACCAGTTGGTCGAGTAGTTTCCCTCATCCGTCCAGAAGCTGTTGATCAGAGTTGGATAGACGCTGGCGGATCCCACGGACCAGCGGCGTAGCGATGCGCCTGCGTCACGTTCCTCGATCATCCAGGCGTTCAGTGCCTTGGAAAGATTGTCGGTCGTTACGTCGCCCGCTGTGACGGGTGATGCCAATGTGCCGGGCGCAGTATCGAAGGGCTGACAATTCGCCAGCGTGCCGTCATTCGTTGCTGTTGCTCCCAGTGCGAAAGGTTCCGATCCGGTTTGTTTCCAGTAGCTATTGGAGATTGAGCCTCCGTTATTTCCCGCAAGCCCGCCCAGCAGACCGAGTCTGCTGACCGCCCCGCAGTTGGCACAGTTCTGGATTGTTCCACCCAGAGTGCTGTACTCGGGTTCCTCCTCATCAATGTATGCTTCCTCATTCCACCCCACGATCCCACCTGCTAAACTATTTGTATCGGGACCGCTGACGGATCCGCTGTTGCCACAATTCCGAATAGTTCCATCCCAGACATCCGCAGCGATGCCTCCGGCGTAACTGTAGTTCTCAGCTTCATCGAGCAATCCGCTGATCGAGCCGCTGTTCTCGCAGTTCTGAACGATACCCTCCGGGAAAGCGGAGATGCCCCCGGCGCTGTTGCCGCTGACCGGCCCGCTGTTTACACTGTTCTGAACGGTGCCCACCAGCCAAGCGGAAATGCCGCCAGCGACACTGTAGGTGCCGATTCCGCTAATGGATCCGCTGTTGTCACAATGCTGAACCATTCCCGTGGTGATGCCCATAGAGCGTACATTAAGCTCCGCCACAATGCCACCGATAGAGTTCCCGCTCACGGTTCCGCTGTTGGTACAGCTCTGGACGGTCCCCCGTGCCATTGCAGCGATGCCGCCGGCATTCCAGTCGCAGGTGATCGCACCGGCATTCAAACAGCGGTCCAGCGTGCCCTGCATATTCCCGACGATGCCGCCAACGGAGATGGCCCCCTCAACGCTGCCGCTGTTACTGCAGCCGAAGATATCACCGTAACATTCACCAGCGATACCGCCGACATGTTGGCTGCCGTCGCCGTAACTGGGGTCGCTGTAGACGGAGCCGTTGTTAACGCAGTCTGTTATATTGCTTCCTGATCTTCCAACCACACCGCCGACATCACCTATTCCGCTAATGCAACCACTGAGGGTGCAACAGTCAATCAATCCTTCCGTTCTGCCGCATAGTCCGCCAACATAAAGTCCCCCGGATATATCAACATCTGTCAAGTGCAAATCGTGGATACTTCCGATATTCACATGGCCAAAAAGTCCCTGGTAATTTGCATCAGGCTGATCGATGATAACCCCGTGGATGATATTGCTGCCGCCCTCGAATGTTCCTCGAAATGTCAAGGTTCTGTTTCCGATCGGTGTCCAATAGTGCGCGGAAAGGTCCAGATTGGTGGTCAATGTGAGGGGCGGTCCCATAAACGAGTGGCCTCTGTTCACCAAATAGGCAAACTGCGCCAGTTGCGCCTCGTTGCTGATGATTGTACACGAGGTGGTAAAGTTCGTGTCGCGATACTCCTCTTCCGACCAGTCGCTGTTCAGCAGGTAGGTGCTGAAATTATAGTCATAGCCGGAGCTGTGACTGCGCCCATTGATGTACACATTGGCTGATGCCCGTACGGTAAGACCGGTCGTGGCACTCTCGAAACAGAGCGTGTATATACTTTCCGCAGTTTGCCGAACAGGCGTTTCCAGAATGAACGTGCGCATCTGCTTCACTCCGTCGCCGGTGATAGACTGTTCAGCCAGAACCGTGCCCGACATACCTTCTCCTTCGCGGATGCGAAGCGTGGCGGACCACTCGTTGCCCCCCGCACTTCCCGAATCACTGCCCGTGGAGTATAGCCACAGTTGTACCGCACCTAGATGTCCGTTGGTTCCTGCCGTGAACGACTGCCAGCCACTGGAGCGACTAGGGAAATAGCAGCCGTAATTGTCGTTGGTCTGATCGAGCATCATCCCGGAGACCTGTGCCTGCGAGAGTGATGCGATTAAATTAATCCCCGCTATCAGTAAACCGATGAGTGTGCTTCTGTTTTTCATGCCATTCCTTTTAATGCCTAAATATGTAACATTATAGGGACAGCTGAAAAAAACAAGGGAGAGGGGAAACCCTCTCAATTGCCGGAAATTTTGTGCGGCTACGTCAACCGGCGTTGCCCGTCGGTGATCGCGCGACGGCGCAGCTCCTTCATCCCGCTCACAGACATTTTGTCCATGATCCGCACGCAGTACGATTCGAGCGTACGTACACTGATATTGAGCTGTTCTGCAATGTCGTGATTCGACAACCCCCGGCCCATAAGCTGATAGATCTGTTGCTGCTGTCCGGTCAATTCCGCTGTTGGCATCGATTGCTGCAGGGCTCTTTCTGCGCGGGGACTCAGATAGCGGGTTCCCTGAAGAACGGAACGGATTGCCTCCAGTAATGAGCCGGACGCTTCGCGTTTTGTGACATATCCGCCGGCACCGGCATCCAGTGCCTGCCGGATGATATTCGACCCGTCGTGCATGGAGTATACCAATACGGGCAACTCCAGTTTCCGGAGGCGCTTGAGCAGCTCGATCCCGTTCTCTCTGCCCAAGGAAAGATCAAGAAGCACCAGGTGGCTCGTTTGCAATGCCGGGTGCGCCAGAGCTTTGCCGATGCTTTCAGCCTGTCCAGCAATCGTGAAGCCAGCGGTTTGCAGCAGATGCGCGAGCCCTTCGCAGACCATCGGATGATCATCAACCAGAAAGATATTTATCTGATTCGTCATGACAGGCCTTCCGCATCCGGCAAGCGGCAGGTGACGGTCGTACCGCATCCGGGTTCTGTGGACACCGACAGGGCACCTCCCATGAGCTCCGCGCGATGAGCCATGATCCGTCGCCCCAGTCCTTTTCTATCTTTGATCGTCTCAAAAATACCTCGGCCGTTATCGGAAACACTCAGCATAACTCCCGTCATTTTCTGGGTTATGCGAATCAGAATCTGCGAGCACTGCGCATGTTTGACGGCATTGGCAACGGCCTCTGCGATGATGCGGTAGAGATGTAGTGCATATTCCGGATTGTCAACCGTCACGTCCCCGTCTGTTTGTATGCGACAGGAGATTCCCTGACGATCAGACACACTGCGACATAGTCGTTCAAGGGCGGGTATCAGTGCATCCGCGGCCATATCCAAAAGACAAAGCCCACACGCCACGTCATATGCCATGTCGATGGATTCTTCAATCGATTCCCGAATTCCCGTAATTTCTGTGACCGACTCAGATCCCTTTTTATCCCTTTTATTTTCCAGTGCCGTACAGTTAAGCAACGCGGCTGTCAGATGCTGGCAAAGACCGTCATGCAGTTCCGAACCCAGCTTCAGACGTTCGCGCTCACTGACACGGGTAATCTCGGTCTCAAGCCGTAACCGGTCTGCTGTTTCTGTCTCCAGCTTTCGCAGAGCTGTAAGCTCTGCGATCATGGTGCGCCGTTGCAAGTTATGAAATCGCGTGAGCAAAGCCATCATTATTAACAATACGCTGCTCAACCGCAGGCCCTGGAAGATCCAGAAGAACAAAGACGTGTCCGTGTCGGCGACGTTCCAGAGAACCAAAAGCTCCGCCTGACCCAAAAATACGATGCTCGTATAAAGTGCAATACTCAGGATCACCATGAGCCATCCTACGCGCGGGCCCAGCAGAATAAGCGCAAATATCGGCAACGCCAGCAAAGAGAGCCTTCCACTGCCCGACAGTTGTGTCACGACCAGCTGCAAAGCGCTCGCAATCGCCAATGTCCCCAGCAGCACAGAGGCCCGCCATTTCAGATTCCACTGCGGTCGTAACGCCGCACTCACCAGAGCCAGAAACAGCAAAACACAAACAATGCGCACTGGCAACGCAAAATGGCAAAAACGACCAGACAATACAGCCAGAAGAACGGGGAGCAAGACCACGCTCGCTACCACAAGAACCCTGCTTGTGGCCTTCGACCGCCACGCATTGAGCAACCCATCCACCTCAACAGTGATATTTTGTTCCATTGTTTTCACATTACCCATGACACATTTTATATCGCGACAATTCCATATAGGCAATTATAGACATTTCGGTTTTTCATGTAACTCCTTCTTTTTGTTTTACCAACATCCTCGTATCAGGCAAATCTACTTAATATCAGCATATTGAGGCGCGAATCAAGCAGACTTGCCTGTTTCCAATATTTAATATCAATTCATACTACGAAGTAACAGTAATAAGAATCTGGGTTTAACACAAGAGGAAACACGAAATGTTGCTGATAAACGCAGTAATGTCTATCACACAACTTCTCAAAGAATATGATATAGTATTGCATATCGCTTTAAGAAAGTTTGGTTGCGGCTCTGTCTGTCCTGAGCTTGTCGAAGTGGCTGCGTTAGGTTTTTAGACTTCAGGAAAACCACAACAATATGCGCTACATTCTCAAAAGCGCCTTTGATAATTCTCAACAGTCGCAAGATGTATTTTATCATAAATCCTAAGCCTAAAGCCTAAAAGCCCAAAGTCCAAAGCCCAAAAAACTTCCTTGTCTGGACGTAGCCCCGCCTGCGGGGCGGAGACCGATACGTCCCAATGGGAAGCCTAAACAAGAGATAACAGTATGAAAAAAGAGTTTATTAACAGCAGGATGCCACTTGTACTTGCAGTGACTGAGTGGTTGTTTACCAAGGCGCAAAATACCACCTCCGGGGTACCTGCCCTTGACCACATAATTGTGCTGGTTCCCACCCGCCAGGCTGGACGCCGGTTGAGGGAGACCCTTGCTGAGGTATTTCCCTCCGGTTGCATTCCACCAAGAACACTTCCCGCCTCAACTCTGCTTCAACTAATTGCAGATAAAGAAAGGCCGGTAATAACGCGGACAGAGTCAGTGGCGTTGCTGACCTCTATGCTGGAGGACCTTGATTTAGCAGAGTATCCGGCGCTCTTTCCTGTTAAAGGCAGGCCCCTTGAGCAGAACTTCACCTGGGCTCTGGCTATTGCTGATCAGCTCCATCTGCTATGGAACTCGCTCGAGGAGAGCGCCCTTTCCATGAGTGATGTGGCATCAGAAATCGAGACGCTGCTTAACGGGGAGGATCTTGATGTTGAGGTGGAACGCTGGCGCGACCTGGCTGAGATTGAAAAACGTTTTCATAAAAAGATATATGAATCATCGCGCACACCGCTGCCGATTGCGATTAAGAATGCAATACTTAATCCTGCGATTCCCGATGGCTGTACCGAAATTGTACTTCCAGCACTTATTGACGGAGTTCCCGCACTTTATCAGGCCCTTGAAAATGTTCCCCCGGAGATTAAAACAACAATCCTGATTCAATTTGATGGAGATGCGGAAGCGGCATTTGATAAGTATGGAGTGCCGACCCCCACCTTCTGGAATGGTGCTGAAGCGCCGCTTATCCAGCTTGATGACAACCAGATTCATGCGGCGCAGGACAGCGCCGAGCAGGCTGAGGCGGTTGCGGCATATTTTGATGCAATTCCATCCGACGAGGCCCTGCCCGCACTGGGCATGACAGACGCAAATCTTTTCAACGAACTGGAATCTGCCTTTCTCAACAAGGGTGTGCGCATCCATAATCCGGCCGGAGCCTCACTCTCGACATCATCTCTGGCTAAGCTGATTCTGCAGCTCAGGAGTTTTGCCTCCGATGCGCCATATGCATTGCTGGCCTCGTTTTTACGTCAGGCCGATACCGCCAGACTTCTGGATCTGGAGGATGGAGCTCATGCATCTCTGCTACAGGTGCTTGACGAAATCCAGAACAGACATATTCCGCAAACCGTTGCGGAGACCCTGAAGTTCTGCAATGCTGAACTGGCAGAGCTGAAATCTAAAAAGGAGCTGAAGTTTTACGAGGCGAGACGCATACCGGGACTGCAACTGCTCTCCTCCGCGATTGAGTCCCTCCTGAAGCAGGTGGTAAAAGCTTCCGGAGTAAATCCGGTTGAACATCTTGTCAACTCACTCAAGCTGTTTTTCAAGGACAGAATCCTAACCGATATAAACAGCGTTGACCGGGAGCTGGCAGCCGCGGCATCAAAGATACTGGAGATACGCGACAACCTGAGCTCCCCCCTGATAGAGGAGTTGCTCAACGAACACGAGATCTCAAATCTATTCGATGATATGCTGCAGAACAGCACATATCAGCTGGAAGCGACACGGGAGAGCGAACTTCTGACAGAGGGGTGGCTGGAGCTGGCATGGAATCCATCAGCGGAGATAGTCATCAGCGGCTTTAATGAGGGATCAATACCGGTTGCCACCGTTGGTCATGCATATCTACCCGACCGTCTGCGCAAGGCACTTAAGATGATCTGCAACGAGCTAAGAACGGCCCGCGACACATACCTGCTATATACTCTGACAGCAACAAGGCAGCCGGGTGCGGTTCAGATACATCTGGAACGGGTCAATGCCAGTGGTGATGTGCGCAAACCATCACGCCTGCTTTTCAAGTGTGATGATGCCACCCTGGCCTCGCGTGCAAAACGGCTCTTTGCTGAATCGGAGAAAATACCCCCTGAGCGACCACGCACCCTGCCGGAGAGATGGAAACTTAACCTGCCGCTGCCGGATGACACAAAGATCCCTAGCTCGCTGAGCGTTTCAGCAGTCAGTGGCTACCTGACCTGTCCATTCACATTCTATCTGGATAACATCCTGGACATGCGGGAGCAGAGCGACAGGGCAGAGGAGATGGATGCACTTGTTTTCGGGAATCTCTGTCATGAGGCAATCGAGCGCTTTGGTGAATCTCCGCTTAAATGCTCAACCGATGCCGGTGAGATCAGCGGATTTCTGGAAAGTCAGGTTCAATCGATTGCCAAGAAGTATTACGGATCACCGGCACCGGCCGTAATTCAACTGCAGACACAAACTGCGGCTAAGCGACTCTCTTTCTTTGCTGAAATCCAGGCCCAGAGCACAGCCGATGGATGGCAGATAGTTGCTGGCGAGGAGCGCATGCAATACTCTATCGGAGGTATAAAGATTCGTGGACGCGCCGACAGGATTGACTTTCACCCGCAGAAGAACATCGTCCAGATTATCGATTTTAAAACATGGAACAAGTTGCCGGCTAACGACGGTAAGGCCAAATTTGCAACCAGATCGGCGACAGCGGTTGATGCCGCCACCAGCCGCGGACTCAATCAGTATACTCTCGACGACAAAGATGGATACGTCCTGACTGATATGCAGCTACCGCTCTACATGCTGATGATGCCGGCAAAATATCTCAAGGACAGCCAAACCGCAATTGAGTGCGCCTACTTTGTGCTGGGTGAGAGTCGCCCCCACTGTAAATGCTTTGCATGGAATTTTGATAACCACCGCCAGAGCGTGCTGAGCGATCTGAATCTGCTTATCAAAAACATAAAACAAGGCATATACTGGCCACCCTCTCCCGTGGAACAGTGGAAATACAGCTATGAAAAGATCTTCATGGAAGAACCTGCCGGGGAGATCTGCGAGGGTTGGATGAAAGATCAGGCAAGGAGAAGTTCGTTAGTTCTAAAGAGCAGCTTTAGTATTACAGAGGGCTTTAGTGATCACATCGACAACGGAATCTTTTAAAATATATGTGTTCTACAATAGCAGCTGTCTTGCCCTGATTTTCATTTGTTGTTGAACACTTGATCTAAGGCACGCGGTTTACTGCGTCGCTTTCAGCGTTTTGTTCGTATTTGATAGGTTGTCGCTTGGTCCCAGCAAATTCACCTCGTGCAGGCACAAACCGTACCGTCCTCCCGGAGGATTGAAGTTCAACTTCACACCATTCCAGCCACGACTGAAGTTCGCGGAGTAACACAGCCACAGGGTTCTGCTGTCTTTGCTTATAAACTTACTAGGGAAGTTTAAGAAGTAAGCCTGTTCGCCTAAATTCTTCATGTAGGTAACCATCCGCCAAGGGCCTGTGATCACGTCAGCTTCCAGGATATATGAGGACATCTTTGACACGGTTGGCCAGCCGTCGGTAACGCACATCAGGTACTTTTTGAGGCCGGAAACGTATGTGGCTGTGACGCAACCCATATTATTGTTCCATTCAATTAACGGTTTTATCTTTTTAAAATCATTTGTCCAAAGAGGCTTCCCGGCTTTGTCGTATCCTGCAAAGAACTCGTAGGATTTCAAGTCATTGATGGTTTCAGGAGACGGCGTGACTCTTGCCAGGTAGATCTGGTCAGCTGTAATCCAACTAAGATTGGCGTGGTCAAAATCCTTATCGTCACAGCTCTGAATCTCAAACCCTCCGGTTACAGGTTTGATACAGGGCCGCGGCTTTGAATCATTTGCCACAGCCCCCATTCCGAGCAGATAGGCTTTGCCATCGGGCGAGTATTTCATGTTCTGGCCAAAGTCCACAAAGTGCGGCGCTCCCATCTTCACCGGACCAAGATACTCCTTCGGCTCCGGGAACAATGGTTTGTCGGGCGAAAGCGGGGAGGGTGTCCAGGTTTTGCCAAGATCCCGTGAAATCTGGAATCCGGGCATCGGTCCCAGGTTCGGCCAATTCCATGTGAATCCTTTGTGTTTCATGCCTCCGCTTGGCCCAAGACAGTAGGTACCGTAATACCATATTCCGTCATGCAACAGCGAACCACATGGGTATCGTCCCCTGTAAGGCTTTGCACTGGCATTCTTGGGCGGAGACGTATTCTTGATGACTAACTTGAGTGGATCATCTCCGCTCATCACTGCGTGGCCTGTACACGCATTCGCTCCGCCGCCAGAAGTACAACTAATTCCATCTGTCTTACCGTCGGTCCAAGGGGAATACAAATTGTCATCGCTTGCCCAGGATGGGTAGAACGTATCACCACAGTGATAATCACTATGACGCCCCGTGAAGTAAATTCCTGTAAGCGTTTGCGATTGTTCGAACGGGCAGTCATCGGGAACTTCTGACTTCCAGACGAATCCGTCGTTGGCCGCAGCCAGTGTATTAGTTTGGTTGGCCGCTGAAATCCCGACCATGGTAAAACTAAGCAGCATACATAAAGATAGAGAACGTATCATTGGTTTTTCCTTTCTTTGCGAACTATAAAATTATCATTGATTGTGTGCTTTCAGTAAACACGGTCTCAGATAGTTTTAAAATACTGTTTTTTATAAAATTTGCCAATAATTTTTGTGATTGGATGACTTTTTGTTTAACAAAATGTCCGTCTGTCGCGCTTTGTTCTCACTCAATTTATTAGCTGATCATATCCATTATGTTCACCAATCCAAACCCAGATGTAACCATCATCTTGCTTAAATGCCAATGCCCTATACCCTTTACCAACTCTTGCCGAATAAAACTTACCTGCTTTTTTGAACCGGAGTGATGGATGTGATTGATCTGCATCCAACAAAGCAAATGCTTTATCTGCCAAGTTTTGTATTTTTTCTGGCAATGCCCAATAAGCTTTCCAAAAGCGTTTTGTTGCATGATAAATCATAATTGTTTTAACTGGCCTGATGCTTTTTCAGATATTGCTTCTTGTATCAGGAAATCTAACTTCCCTGATTCAGAATCTTTCTCAATCTCCTTATCCCAGCTATTAAAATCCAGTCCAAGAAACCATTTTCTGAAATCGGAATATTTGTTTTTTGGTAACGCCAGGACTTCTTTCTCTATTTCCTCTAGAGCTAACATTATTCACCTCATTTCTGCTACATATCTATAAATCAAAATAAATTTTATCATATATACGTTTTTTCTGGGTATTATTTATGTGAGAACTATAAAATTGTGTGTTTACTGATTTTTATGGAATGCTTCTAAGTTTGGTTATTCCGACTTTTGTGTGAATAACCCTTTCGGGGGCCTTGCCTGCCACGGCGTAGACGCGTAGCGCGAAGACATCTGAGCACGCAACTTGCGAAATATTTCTTTGACCCATAAAAACTCGGAAGAGCCATACAAACGTACATGAATAAGAAGGAAGTTGATTTTATAGGTCCTGATTTCGCCAGAACCACCCCGTGAGCCGACTATTGGATGACTTTTTTTGATAAAGCGGATGCTAGGGCTTGCAAAAGTGATCTCAAAATGATAACTTTATCCATCTTTTATCGAACAACTAAAAGGTTATAACGATGGCGTTAATTTTAGGATTACCAAAAGGCAGCCTCCAGGAGGCTACCTTCAACATGATGAAAAAGGCTGGTTTTAACGTAAGTGCGAGCTCACGTTCCTATGTGCCGCGCGTGGACGACCCGGATTTAGAATGTCGCCTGATAAGGCCGCAGGAGATATCCCGCTATGTAGAGCTGGGCTTACTGGATGCTGGAATCACGGGATATGACTGGATCTATGAGAATGGATCAGATATTATTGAAGTCTGTGAGATGTGCTATTCAAAGGCTACTGCCCGTCCGGTTCGCTGGGTTCTGGCTGTACCTGAAGAGTCACCGATTAAAAGCGTACAGGATCTTCAAGGCAAACGCATAGCGACAGAGGCGGTCGGGTTGACCAAACGTTATCTGGCACAGCATGATGTGGAAGCTGAGATTGAATTTTCATGGGGAGCAACCGAAGTTAAGGCTCCGGAGCTGGTTGATGCAATTGTTGAACTTACAGAGACCGGTTCTTCCCTGCGTGCCAATAACCTGCGCATTGTTGAAACCATATTAACATCGACCACTCGGCTTATCGCAAATAAGAAGGCGTGGGATGATCCGGTTAAACGTGAAAAAATTGAACAATTTTCAATGTTGCTGCAAGGCGCATTGGCCGCCGGGACAAGAGTTCTGCTGAAGCTGAATGTGCCTGCTGACAAACTGGAAACAGTCATGGATACTCTGCCTTCGCTGCATGCCCCGACTGTTAACAAACTTAATGATGACAACTGGTTTGCAATTGAATCGGTTATTGAGGAGAAGGTCGTTCGCGATATAGTTCCGCCGCTGCGTGCAGCAGGCGCTGAAGGCATTATCGAGATTCCTCTCAATAAAGTTATCTTTTAACAATGAAATAAAGCTCTGATTACGCACAAATGCATCAGTGGCTAAATTCTAGGAGAAAAAAACGTGGGTTCTATTAAGAAAAAGCGCCGTACCAAGATGGCAAAGCATAAGTACCGCAAACGTCTTAAGGCTAATCGTCATAAGAATAAGTAAGCGCGGTAAAAGGCGTTATATCTGATCCGGGTTCAGAGAGATATTTATATCTTCTGGACCGGACTTCTCCGTACTCTTATATTTAGAGCATGCGGATGATATATCAGGAGAGACAAAATGAATGCAAAAAGGGCTGATCTATTATTACAGTCGCTGTTTGTAAGATTCGTTTTGTTTCTCCTATTTGTATTTATACTATGTTTAGTCAGTGGTTGTTCAAGCAGGAGCAGCGGCGATCATGCGTTAAAGACAAGTTGGGTTCCGGCAGCGGATGCTCGTGAAGCAGGATCGATGGCCCTATATATGCAGGGATTACTTTACGAAAGTACCACTAACAGCGTACCTGATCAGGCGGTCGCAGCCTACTCCGGGGCGTTAGAGCTTGATCCTGGCAACCTGAGCGCGCTATCGGCTCTGGTAAATACACTCTCTCAGCAGAAACGATACAAAGAGAGCTATGAAGTACTATCCCGGTCCTTAAGCCGGTTCCCGGAGAGCACTGATCTACGCCAATATGCAGTCAAACTGGCCAGTCATCTCAATAAGTCAGGAGAGGCGGCTGAATTCTGCCGGCAAATTTTAATCAGTGATCCAACCAACCAGCCAATTGCTCAAGCTGCCATTAAATTATATTTTGATGCAGGAAAAGAGCGTAAAGCACTCTCAACACTGGAGGGTTTCACCGCTCAGTTTGCTAACAAAGAGGCACTGAATTTCTCACTCGACACCATTTTTTCGATATATCAAGAGGGACACAACTCGAAGCAGGCATTAAAATGCAGCGAGATTGCACTTCAATATGCCGAGAGCGCCCCGGAAAGATCCAATCTTATGATTGTCCAGGCCTACTGTCATCTGGAGAATGCTCAAACCAACAACGCAATGCGGCTCTTCAGCAAAGCATATTGTTTAAATCCGCAAAAACACCTGCCTCTGGCACACCTCGGAAGTATTTATGCATCACAGCCGGCAAGTCTACGCATACTTGAAGAGGCCAGCGGAAATAAATCCAAAAGAATCCCTCCACCGGAACTTATTCTGGGATATGCCTATAATACTCTGGAGCAACCTGCGAAGGCAGCCCATTTTCTTGAAAGCTACTACCAGCGTCAGATGCGCAAGGGCTTTTTTGCGGACAAAGAGTTCTACCTGCTGCTGGGTTCAATTTACGAATCCTACAAAGAATATGCAAAAGTTGATAAACTCTTCATAGATGCTGCTTGCGCCTTCCCTGATGACACAGAGATCCTGAATTTCGCCGCATATCTATGGGCAGAGCGCAGTGTAAACCTTGAAAAAGCATTACTCTTCACAAACAGAGTTCTAAAACAGGAACCTGATAACCCCGCTTTTCTTGATACAAAGGGCTGGATTCTGCATAAAATGGGGCGTGACTTTGAGGCACTGCAAATCCTGCTTAAGGCCTGCGCGCTTGATAACCAGGAGACGATTATACTTGATCACACAGGCGATGTTCTTTGCGCAGTCGGCAACGAGATTTTAGCCATTGATTTTTGGAAAAAAAGTTACCTGAAAAACCCGCAGCAATCGATTGCATCCAAACTGACCGGGATGGACGAACCGCTGCCAAAGAGATAGCCATATGAAAAACAATCCTTTTTACAAAATTCCATACCAACCCCAATTTGACAAAATGACTCCCAGCACAGCTGAAGAAGCTTTGCAGCTGCTGCTTAAAGAGGCGCATGCCGCTATCGACCTGCTGGAGAAAGAGTTCGAGCCGACATGGCCCGGGCTGATTGACACATTGCATGATGCCTGCAAAGATCTATACGATGCATGGGGGATTCTGAATCACATGTTATCTGTTATGAACAACGATGAATGGCGCAGGGTTCAGGAAGCCGCCATGCCGGAGATGATTCAATTCATGCTGCGCGTCGGTCAGAACAAAAAATTCTTTGAGGGTTATTGTAAAATCAGGGACAATCCTACTGCGGCTTCGCTCTCCCCTGTTAAGCTTCGTATTCTAAGCAAGATGATTCTGGCTGCCGAACATGCAGGTGTTGCGCTCAAACCTAACCAAAAGGAGGAGTTTAACAAGATCCAGATGGAGCTGGGGCAGCTAAGCACTAAATTCAGCAATAATGTCCTGGATGCCACAACAGCATACTATTTGCTTCTGACAAAAAAATCAGATGTGAACGGCCTCCCCAAAGACCTTTTAGCAATCGCATCTGTTGCCGCTAAAGCCGATGGAAACAGCGACGCTACTCCTGAGAATGGACCGTGGAAGATCACACTTGATTCTGCGGTTTACGGGCCCTTTATGAAACATAGCCGAAACCGGGCCGCCCGCGAAAAGATCTACTGTGCAGCTGTCACAAAAGCATCCGACGGCGAGCTCAATAACAATCCTCTTATCGATAAAATTCTGGAATACAGCCAGGCGACAGCCCAAACGCTCGGTTACAAAAACTACGCTGATTTAAGTCTCTCAACCAAGATGACCAAAAATGTGCCGGCGGTCTACGCCCTTTACAAAGAGCTCTCAGAGGCATCCAGGCCAAGGTTAACAGAAGAGAAGAGAGCCCTGCTTGACTTCGCAAAAACAAATGGGTTCAACGAGGGAACCCTCAAATCCTGGGATATCGCATTTTGGTCGGAGCGCCAGAGGGAGCACCTATATGACTATAGCGAAGAGGAGTTAAGCCGCTACTTTCCCTTCCCCAAAGTGCTTGACGGCATGTTTAAACTGGTGGAGCGAATCTTCAATATCAGCATTGCCGCCGCTGACGGAGAAGCGCCTCTCTGGCATAAGGACGTTCGCTTCTTTAAAGTCAGCGACGAAAACAGCAAACCGATGGCCTGCTTCTACCTTGATCCCTACAGCCGCCCTGAAACCAAACGCGGTGGTGCCTGGATGAACGAGTTCCGCACACGTGAAAAACTTGCCGATAGCAGCATCAAACTGCCAATGGCGGTGCTTGTTTGCAACCAGAGCGTTCCCGTTGGCAAAGATCCATCTCTGATGCGCTTTGGCGAAGTCATAACTCTCTTTCACGAATTTGGCCATTCGCTGCAGCATATGCTCACGACCGTGGATGAACCACAGGCATCAGGCATTAACGGCGTAGAGTGGGATGCTGTCGAAATTGCCAGCCAGTTTATGGAAAACTGGTGCTACGATAGCAAAACCCTGAAATCGATCAGCGCGCATGTCGATACATCCGAACAGCTCCCGGATGACCTCTTCAACAAAATCATCAGTGCCAAAAACTACCAATCGGCCTCAGCCATGATGCGCCAGCTTTTCCTCGGCGCAACCGATATGGATTTGTACGCCAGATATCCTGCGCCCAATTGGAAAACACCCAACGATGTTAAGATCGAGAATGCAAAAAAATATGCCCCGGCAGCGCTACTGGAGAATGATCAATTCCTTTGCTCCTTCAATCATATTTTCGGCGGAGGATATGCCGCCGGATACTTTAGCTACAAGTGGTCGGAGGTGCTCTCAGCCGATGCCTTTGCAGCCTTTGAAGAGGCAGGACTGGATGATCCCGCAGTGCTAAAAGCGACTGGGCTGCGACTGAGAAACACCATCATGGCCCAGGGTGGAGGAAAGCACCCGATGGAGGTCTTCAAGTCCTTCCGCGGCAGAGAGCCCGCAACAACAGCCCTGCTGCGCCACAACGGATTAACATGATTTTAAAACATTTATTGAGATTCGCCGCTGCTTGCATTGATGCAGGAGCGGCATTGGGAGTTATTTTTACAATTGCCGGATTACTGGGACGATTTCACTGGTTCCTCGAATTATTCACCCAGCTTAAGTTACCCCTTGCGACCTGTTTTCTGGGCTACGCCATTTACAAAGTGGCTTGCAGAAAGCATAAGACGGCAGCTCTTGCTCTACTGCCGCTGCTGATTAATGCGTTTCCCCCGCTGCTCCTGCTGCTGCCTCAAGAGGTGCAACCATTACCAGCACACCCGACGCAGATACGTATTCTGCAAGCTAACATTCTCACATCCAACAGCGACTCCAAGGCACTGCTTAAACTGATCGAGGAAAGCAATCCGGATGTAATTGTATTACAGGAGACCAACCGCAGGTGGTTGAAAGAGCTGAAGGTCCTCAACAAAAGATATCCTGTCAACGCCGCATTCCCGCGTGAGGATAACTTTGGTGCGGCAATCTATTGCCGGCACACAAATGCGACTGCACAGATAATTTTTTTAAATGACCCTGATAAGCTACCGCTGACAAGGGTAAAACTGAGCCTTTGCAATAAAACAATCACAATTACCGGGGTTCATCCGCTGGCACCAATTGAAGCGTACCTGTGGAAATGGCGCAACCGCTACACAGTCGAACTAGCAGGCGAAGTGGCTACAATCAAAGGGGCGCAAATTGTAACCGGTGACCTTAACAACACCCCATGGACAAAATATTATCAAGAATTTATTAAAACCAGTGGCCTGCTGGACAGCTCTCAGGGCAGAGGCTCTCTGGCAACCTGGCCGACGCATCAAGCGCTTGTCAGAATTCCGCTGGACCACTGCTTTCATTCAAAAGATGTGATTATCAGCTCACGCAGACGCGGGCCACAGATTGGTTCTGATCACTTTCCAATCCTGATTGACGCACTCTTCTAGCAACTACCGGCTAGCTTCCAGCAGTTTTCGAAGCATACTTTCGCGTACCTCAATCGATTCGCAGAGTTTAAACTGGACTCTGGCGCGATGCAGATTCTGATCGGAATATGTTGTTTTAAAGTAGACATTTCCAGCAAGATAGTCCTGGAAAAAGCGCAATCCCAGTTCGAATGTAATCAGGCGCACCGAGTCAAAAAGATAAGCTTTGTCAACCTCAGACATGAACATCTCTGCTTGTTCCAGATAACCACTGCAAAAAGCCTCGCACAGCTCAAGGTCAAGCACAACCTTGCTGATGTTGGGCTCCTCCTCTCCCGCCGGATTGCAGATAGAACGGATTGCATCACCGAAATCATAGTGAACCAGCCCGGGGCTGACTGTATCAAGGTCGATCATGGCACTGCCCTTAGCGGTGAAATCATCAATCATGATATTATTGACTTTCGGATCACCATGCATCATGCGCTTTTGCAAGACACCGTTTATCTGCGCTTTCTGTAAAATAGTTGCAAAATCGCGTCTTTTCTCAATAAACGCAGCCATACGACTTGCTTCCATTGAAGAGCTGAGCCGTTCCTTAGCTTCGGGCACATTCTCGACCACCTTGTCATAACACGAAAGATAGAGCGGGGTAATATGAAAGCCGGGAAGCGGATCTGCTATTTTAGACTCTTCCAGATCCGAGAGCAGCCAGTGAAAATATCCCAGAACAGTACCACATTCGCGGGCATGTTCAAGACTCTGAGCCTCTTCAAAGGCGGTTGCTGATGATATCTTTGTAATCACCCTCCACAAAGCACCATCATCATCAACAAAATAATCGTTGCCTGCACGGGTCTGCACGATTTTAGGCATCTGCCAGACGCGATCAGCCCGTTCACTATCCTGCTCCAGTTTTGCATGGACATGCGCTGTCACCTCGCGCAGGTTTCTCATTATCAAAGTCGGATCAGGGAAAACCTGACTGTTGATTCTCTGAAGGATAACCTGATACTCCTCGAATGTATTTCTGAAGATCGCCAGATAGGTATCGTTAACGTTGCCATTTCCTGTTGGCATGACAGTTACAAGGCGTCCACTGATATCAAAATTATTAATAAGTTTAGAGAGATCCATTACACATCACCTTTAAGTTTAAATCATTACTACTGACGGATACCAAGCCGTTTTTCCAATTCACGGTCGCGTTTTCCACCAAGTTCGACAGCACGGCGGTAATACATCTCAGGATCACTGAGCTGTCCTGGATTCATTTCAAGGAGCAACCAGGCCATGTTAATGTACCCATCAGGACGTCTTGGCGAGATCTTCAAGGCTTTATCAAGAGTGCTCATAGCTTTTGAATACTGCTGTGTGGCTGTATACACTCCGGCAGCGAGCAGAAGTACGCTTTCATTGCGCCCGTAATCAGTCAGCAGATCATCAACCAAAATCTGTGCATCAACAAACATACTCTGGTGTATGCGGGTCAGGGCCATCAGATAACGTGCGTCAAAATTTTCCGGATCTCTGCGCAGCACCTTGATTAAAGATTTCTGTACCTGGTCATATTTACCGGCTGAGTACATATCTCCGGCCCACCCCATCTCGGCCTCTAGATCCAGATCCTGGATCTGCATGATGCTTGAGTCGCTGTTTTTGACAGAGTTTGTTAATCCGGAAGCGGTTGAATCTTCAAGGTCAGGCAGATTATCTTCAACCAGACCGGTACCCCCTTTTGGGAAGAGTTTTCTGGATACTTTTGCGAACTTATTTGTGGCGGACTCCTGCTGCCGTTCCCGGCGTTTCTGTTCAAGTTCCCGAGTATCTGTGACAGCAACCGAGCGGGCTGATGCGTTAACCTCATCGAGCATAATGCGGTCGACCTCGGTCTCGCAAAGTGCACGTCGGAAACGTAAAGGTGCAAAACCAGAAGATCTAACCCGGTCAGGGTACTTACGCTCAATCTTGATAATTTCTACAAGCGCCTTGCGATAAAGCTCAATGGCCTTGGTTGCATCGCCATCTACATAAGTCTTCTGGGCTTCCGCCATAATTTTATTGGCATCCTTGAGCAAGACCGAGATTTTAATCTTTTCCCTGACTTTTGCCGCAGCAGGCTGAGGAACAAACAAACAAAAAGCCAGAATAATTAAAACAACATATGAAATCACATTACGCATACTATCTCCAATTTGATACCGAATAATACCATACGGCGGTGTCACCATCAAGCGCAACCACATAATCGTTTTTTCCAGGATTGAGGCACAAATGCAGGTAGCAGCAGAACCAGCAAAAGAACAGCCGCAAGATGATTTATAAAGGAAAGATGGTCATGCGATCCGTGAACCACTCCGTTTACACAGGATGAGTCCATAAAGAGATTAAGAAGGTAGCCGCTGACAAGAGCACATATTGATAAAGAGATCAGATAAACGACGCTGGCTTTACTGCCGACTATTTTAAATACGGTCGTAATTGCGGCTATATTCGTGGCCGGTCCCACAATTAGAAAAACAAGACCGGCTCCGGGAGAAATTCCAGCTGCAATCAGTGATATCACAATGGGAACAGAGCCGCTGGAACAGACATAGACAACCAGTCCTGCCGCCAGCATAACCAGCATAGAGACAAGTTCGTTACCGATAAAACGGTCCGCAAAGTAATTCTCAGGTAGATTGGCAGCCAGCACTCCGGAGAGAATCAATCCGAAAATCATAGATCTGCCGATATCACCGGGCAGGGTAATAAAGGCATAGCGCAATGCTGCGGCAAACTTATTTAGGGAGCTTTGCCGGTTGTCGCAAGCATACCCCCCATTTTCAAGGGCAGAGGGAAATACTTCACTCTCTTTGACATACCACTCAACACAGCTTCCGCAGATTATTCCAGATACGAAAGCGGCAACACATCTTATCACCGCAAATAGCGGTCCCAGCATAGTATACGTAACAAAGATGCTGTCTACACCCGTCTGCGGGGTCGAGGTCAAAAACGATATTGTACTCCCCCGTCCGGCACCATTTTTCCGAAGAGATGCCGCCACAGGCAGCACACTGCAGGAGCAAAGCGGTAGCGGCACACCAAATATCGAGGACTTGCAAATCTGCCATAAGCTTGATTTACCGAGATGTTTGTAGACCATCTCCGGGGTGATCATAAGCGACAATACGCCGGCAACAAAAAAACCGGCCAGTAGAGAAGGTGCCATCAATGCGGTCAGACGCCAGATATAATCCAATATAATCGATATATTTTCCATAAAACAACCTGTCTTAATCAATCTATCCAGAGTGATTGTAGCACAGCACCCCCTTTGACTGCAATGAACAGAAAATCTGTTGGACAGCCATCCAGGGCTTTGCCCTGAACTAATATGTTAAGCCCTTTCAGGGCATGAACCCTTTTCGAATGGGATCTAGCTACTTCCACTCAACAGCTAATAAAGATAATCTCCACCAATCCCGCCTTACAAAATCCCTGCCTTGCGGGATCTTACCCTTCGAGTAAGAGCCTAGTGCATACAACAGTACGCACTTTACGGAGCGCATCTATATTTATGCAGTAGGGCAATACACAATCCGCTCTATTTAAGTTATTCTAAATTTAATGATTATAAAACAATAAGCTTTTTATCGGTGATTCAGTCTTTTTGCACACATTATTTATAAAATTGGCATTAATATTGCGTTTGTTAACATTACAGTTTTGCAATGTTGAAGTGAAAAATGATGAAAGCGAAGATAATATATATAGTTTGGCTGTTTATAATGATTGCCACGGCGGGTTTAGAGGCTACAGCGGCAACAGCTAAAGCTACTATATCAAGCCGAAAAATCATATCTACCCCAAGCAGGACTGATCTTGATCAGAAGATTTCGATTTTTGAGCGTGCGTCAGCCAATCGCGAACTGGCCGCTATAACCCAGATGGAACAGGTAGGCGAATTGAAAAAGCAGGTTGTTACTTTAGGACAGAGTAGCTATAGTGCTGAAGATTCGAATGTTAATACATACAAAAAGATCGGTTCAATCGAAAAAAAAGCAGCCATATTGTATGGGGCTGCAGCAGCCAATTATGACAAAGCGGCTGCAAACCGCCATCAGGTAGTGCTTTTGAGTACAACTCTGGGTAACGTAGAGAAGAAACGAAATACCCAAGCCTACGCGACAAATCTGAAAGCACAGGGCAGTGAAGCAATAAGATTGGCCAGCACCGCATGTGAAAGAGCAGCGGAGGCCTATGAGAAAGCAAATGACAACGCTGGGGTTGTCGCAGCCAGCCAGCAGGCAGCGGCATGGCTGGAAAAACTGGCCCTCCGCTGAGATCTGGCTACATTAATATTTTTTCCCGCAAAGGCGCAAAGGCGCAAAGTGAATTCTTTGCATGTGGTAGTTCCTTTCCGGTTTGCTGAATAGTAATTAAATTCTCTGGAAATCAGATAGGGAGATGCTCCGTATTTTAATGTTTTCATAATCCTGTTTGCTACATAAAGCAGTTTAATAGGGCTGGCGCATAGCGACAGTAATTAGCGCAGAGAATGGCAATCTTGATAATCTGTGGATAAAAAACTGTGAAAAATTTACTTTGCGTCTTTGCGCCTTTGCGGGAGATAAAAACATACATAAAAAACAAGAATACTACTGTTTGTAGTACTGATACACAGAGAATTGAAGAGGAAAACAGGCTCCAGCTAAGATTTTTCCCAGAAGCTCTCGATCTCCTCAAGGGATTTGCCCTTGGTCTCCGGCACAAGCTTCCACATAAAGAGGACCAGCACAATGCAGAATGCACCGTAGACAAAGAATGGAAAACCATGGTTGAATTTATCAATCAAAACCTTGTTCTCATCCATCATCGGAAAGGTCTGCGACACAATTGTATTGGCCAGCCACAGCGCAAGCGTTGCGATTGCCATGGCACGTCCACGAATTTTGGTGGGAAAGATCTCTGAGAGAATAACCCACACAACCGGGCCGACTGATAGAGAAAATGAGGCTATATAGACGAGTATAACGATAAGAAGCCACATTCCCGTTGAGTGCATAACGCCGTACATACCCATCGCAAAGAGCGATATCCCCATGCCAATTGCCCCAATAAGCATCAATGGTTTACGACCCACCTTATCCACACTCCAGATTGCGACAAGCGTAAAGAGCATCATAGTTGCCCCCACAATAATCTGCTGAAGCAGAGCGGCATTCATATTATCACCGCCCAGTTGCTCAAAGATATCGCTACCGAAATACAAAAATACGTTTATTCCTGTGACCTGCTGAAGAACTGCCAGCACAACACCTATTATCAATATCATCCGCATTCCCGGGTGGAAAAGCTGTGCCAGCGAACCACTCTCATACGAGACCGCTGCCCCTATCCTTTCAGTCTCGGTCACTGCAAATGCATGCCCGTCGATCTTAGCAAGAATCTTCAGGGCCTCGTCCTTACGCCCCTGCTTTATAAGCCAGCGCGGACTCTCCGGAATAAAAAATGCAAGAATCAGCAGTATAATGGCGGGAATTGACTCTGAACCAAACATCCAGCGCCACCCACTGGTAACATTCCAGGCTTGGTCGCCCAATCCGGCTATAAAAAAGTTCACGAAATAAACGACCAGCATACCCCCCACAATTGCCAGCTGATTGAGCGAAACCATGCGTCCGCGTATTCGGGCAGGGCTAACCTCGGCGATATACATTGGTGATACCATCGATGCCGCTCCTACTCCCAGACCACCAATAAATCTGAATATGATGAACTCAGTTATGTTGCGGGGCAGCGCTGAACCGACAGCGGAAATCAAAAAAAGGAGGGCCGAAAGAATCATGACCTTACGACGTCCAAAGCGATCACTTACGGGTCCAGCCAGCATCGCGCCAAACATACAGGCCAGCAGTGCGCTTGATGCGGCCCACCCTTTCATTGCTGCGTTCAACCCATATTTAATCTGTACAAATTTAATTGATCCATTGATTACACCGGTATCATAGCCAAACAGCAACCCCCCCAGGGTTGCCACCAGACATATTCCAATAAGATATTTCTTTGACAGACTTCCAATCTGGTCACTCATCATTACAGATCTCCGTTTTTACTCAGTTCAGGCATACTCCCGAAGCGCCTCGAACATTGCCAGAACATTCTTAAGCGGAACATCTCCCTGAATATTATGAATTGCATTAAAGACAAATCCGCCGCCAGGCCCGAATATTTCAATACGTTGACGCACCTCATCACGCACCTGCTCCGGTGTTCCAAAAGGCAGGGTTTTCTGCGTATTAATTCCACCGCCCCAGAATGTAATATCCCTGCCAAAGCGCGTCTTGAGATCCTTTGGATCCATGTTGGCTGCAGAACACTGCACCGGATTGAAGATATCAAATCCCGCCTCCACAAAATCGGGCAGAATATCCCAGTTCGAACCACAGGAGTGAATAAAGGTCTTCCAGTTCGACTTACTATGAATCAAGCTGTTGATTTTTTCATGATAGGGCTTGTAGAATTCACGATAGGCATCCAAAGAGATAAACAGCCCCCTCTGCGTACCAAAGTCCGTACCTGTTATGATCGCAGCCTGAACAAGATCCCCGAAAATATTAATCAATGTCTCAAGGTTCTGAAGAGCAATCGAACATTGCTTATCATAAATTGCCTTCACAAAATCAGGTCTCAGCAGAGGTGACATATACCACTCGGTAATATCCCGAATGCCCTTAGGGTTCTTAAGGAAAGGAGCTGGCACCAAAGCAATATCACCAAATGCGCTTCCAGGAATAACCATAATCACGCCACAATCACCACGTGCGGCAAGCCATCTTTTCTTATCTTCGTAGAAAGCGATGTCCTCCGCTGTGAATAGGCTGAATTCCTCACAGTTATCCATTGGATCCAGATTATCCTCATCAATGGGAGGCTGACGCACAATGGAGTCAAAGAAGTATCCGCCCCTGGGCATACGGACACTGGGTGCCACCGATGTATCACCCTGGGGATAGGCCAGAAGATCACCGGATTCCTCTTCAATCGTCGTATTGAAATTATGTGGCACAAGCACCTCGGTGCCATCAAACATAGTAAAGGATTTCCAGTCAGATTCATCGGTACCCAAAATGGATGTACGCGTCAGAGCGCCAATCACGTCAATCCCCAGAGCCGCACGCAGCTCGTCATCCACCTCGCCCAGCATCTGATAGGGCTCATTGACCTTGACCAGGAAATTCTGATCCCCCAGCACCGCTCTGCGCAATTTATCTATGAGCCTCACATGCATACCCGTAACAAATGTTGCTCCGAAATCGACACATACCTTATCCGGTTCACGATGATTAAGCGTTGCATCCAAACGTTCTCTTGAATTCATAAGTAACTCCTTTTCACCAAAAAAATTGGTTATTCCTACTTTTGTGTGGGTAACCCCTCCGAGGTCCAGCCTACGCCCCGCAAGGCGGGGCTACGGATTGGCATGCAAGGACCTCAGCTACAGCAAAAGCTTTGAAGGGCTATAAAAATGTAGGGCGGGGGCCATGACCCCGTCACGCGTCCTGCGAGAGGTTTCGTTGACCCACTAAAAACTCGTAAAAGCCAAAAAATTATATTCAGATTATAATTTTAGCAGAATATCACTTGTTTTAAAATAAATTCGATCAGCTCAGCGCAAAAATCGACTTTTCGTTGATCTTTATGGTAAACGATTTTTTTAATTTACTAGATCCTGATCTGAAATATCCTGTTATCCCGTCAAATATCCCTCAGCCTCCGGCTCTCCTGCAGCAGCTTGAATATCTGGCTGCCGACCGGCGGACATCCGGGAACAAATATTCCATTTGCTTTATGGCGTACGGTACACTGCCCAATACACAGCGTGCCATCCGGCAAAGAGTCATGTCCCTTTCCAATTGCTATTTTAAGACGCTCGCCCTCAGGTATATATTCAGGCAGAGCCTCACCATATTTCTTAAGAAACAGCAACAAAGTGGATTGACAGGCACTGCAGGAGTTGCAGTCCAGAACTTCGACATTGTCAAATTCGAAGGTAAGATTCCGGGGGGCTGCAGTAAACTCAGATGCAAAATCCTGCCAGTTAGCGGGATAGACCTTGATCTGATCCAGATTTATGATTCCGCAGCCGTTTTCAGCACCGGCGTTCAGGTGTGCAATTTCAGATGCATCCTGCCCCATCAGACGGCAGGCCACGGAGTCGGCGGCAAACCCATCGCCTCCGGCCACAACAACATTCAGTTCTTTGGGTGTTCCGGCACCGGGGCCAAGTCCCTCCATGCAGATGGAACCATCAATAAGGGCAAAATGAGGACGCAGGACAGTGGCCATATCACTGATGGCGATATCGAGAGACTTGCATGAAGTTCCTTCCAGCTGCGGCAGCATGTGCAGATCCACCTTGCTGCGTCGCCATAAACAGCCCTTCATGTTTTTAACAGAGAGAGTAACCCCGGTGTGCATATGCATCTTCATAACCGGGATCGATACAACAAAATCAAATTCAGGTACATCGGCACAGAGTTTGATGGATTGAATGACCCTGCCATCGGGCACAGGGGTAACAACAGGCTTGCGTTCATCCATATCAATAAGCGGACAATCTCGCTCCCTGGCAACAGCACTGATCCCGGAGAGCTCAAATGCCTCCATTGTTTTCACCCCGCTTATCGGGCTTTCACCAACAGCAACCGAGGCACCGGCATCACGAAATGCATCTATAGCAGCGGCAACCACCTGAGGGTTAGTATTAGTTCCTGTGCCGGCTTTTGCCATGCGCCCGACATTCGGTTTCAACAGAACAGTTTTTCCAGCCACCGGAGATAGGTCAACCTTCTTAAGCACGTCAATAGCATTGAGATAGGCATCCGGGCCATGAACAACATGAACCACCGGATGCTGCGGGTCAGGATTAAGAGGATTGTCTTTCATATCTCTGATATATTATATCAGAGTGGTTCTAGACACAATCCTAAAGCAGCGGAGCCGCCTGTCTGCGTGCTACGCACAGACAGGCAAACAAAGGGGATTTGAGTGATTAAACGCACGTAACGATTTCAAATCACTCCTATGTACCTTGCTTGAATTTTTGAGAGAATAGCAACGAAAATACCAGGAGACAAACAGCCGTAATTACCGCTACAATAACATGCGTACGCCGGGAAGCGATTTTATCTCTGAGTCAAAGTTAATCATATCCTGATGATCGTCAAAAAATATTGATATGCTGAAAGAGCAGAATCGTCCCGAAGATGAGTTGTTTGTGGAGCGCAGCTTATTTGTGACTTTGCGAGTGCATGTCACAACCTGAATTGATTCTGCCAGATTGGTTGTGGCATCGCAAATTATTCTGAAGTGGAATTCAGCCGGATATTCAAGTTCCGCGCTCTCCTCAGCAGGCGCATTAATCATAATCGGAGTGCTCCCCAACTTCAATGTCATGGCCGCGTTTTTCAAGAATGCTCCACAACAACTCTTTGCCTACATTGTATCCAGTGCCACACATGTGACAGATAATTTGGGTAATCTCAGAGCTCTTGAACATATCTTTAAGATCTGCATCAGGTAGTCCGCCGACCATCGACTCAACCCGCTCGGCCGAGCAGCGACATTTAAACCTGAGAGATTGCGGAATATTAAGTTTACAATCGCCGATCTTCAGCATGGAGCAGAGTTCCTCAAGCGAATGCGCACCTATCAGCGCCTGCTTGGTTGAGCCGTCTTTGAAACCACCTGAAAGTTTTTTAAAGGCCTTGGAATCACCGTCGGGCATACGTTCAAACATAAATGCCTTTGCGTATGTAACTCCACTAACAGTTGATGCCACAGCAATGACCACCTCTGCCTTCCGCTGAAGTGATTTATTGAGATATTGATGCATGCCTTTGGAGATAGAGGCGGGATGAACATCAATCATCGCACTTGAGATAGTCTTGCCGGGAATTGATCGTACCACGGTCATCTGAGCCAGCTCACCGAGGGCATCTTCATCCGATATCTTGTCGCGGGCATCAAGCGCATTCAAAACCTTGTTATGCGTGTAGCCACGCAATCCGCCGTTATATGTATTTTCGACCAGCAATCCGGCTACCGGTCCAGAGACACGAAACCTCAGGGTGATAGCCTCCTCTTTGCGATTTAACTCAGCACCAAGCAACGCTACAGCCGCCAATGCGTCCGACTGCACAAGCCCGGCGGTAGGGCCACACAGATGACTTCTTTCCAGCTCTTTAGCGGATTGTGTGATATCGACATATACCAACGACAACTTTGATTTTGTCAGCGCAGTTTGTCTGCAATCTATAAAATTCTTTTCCATGTCCTTTAGTATATCCAAAAAATAATAGGATGGTAAAGAACTGAAAGCTATTAAATTTCGACTCTTTTTTCCCTAATAGTTTTTTTCATAGATCTTCTTTACCTTGTGAATAAAAAGTTTATGGATAATATCAAGTTTTGAGTGCTGTTGCTCCAAGGCCCATAAAACAAAGCGCCATTTTTTCACAAAGCTGTAACTATTATTAAGCTGCGGGTTAAAACGGTCAAAGGCCTCCCGGTTAACCATATAGTTCCAGTAAATCTCTTTTGTTTTGCAATCAAAACCGGCAATAAAACGTTCCGCGCACTCTGTAAGCGAGATCAGACCCTCATATTCCTGATGGAACTCAACGATAACTGCGGCAAATTTCTGCAGATAGCAGTTAGAAGCTGCAGTCAGGTTATCATCGCTGTTTGAGAGGTCCGGCCAGCCCAGAGCCCCCCTGATAGAGCACATACTTACACGGGCCGGAATCTCGGTGCCGGTTTGCGCATTGAACCCAATTTCAAAAATCTCTTTACCTTCACCAAACCGGCAGCTGTTTTCAGAAGCGATATACTTCTTCATAATCAAGTTCTGAGCCGCAGCATTACCCAGTAGAGAAGCCAGAGCCAAAACGAACTCGCGTGTTTTGGCATTTGCTTTTTCACTCAGTTCTTCAGGGCTAAAAAACTTAGGTTTGACATATGCAAGCGGTTCGCCCGGACACCGGTTTCTAAGGAAAAAGTTCATCCGGCGCCGTCCGCTGCTGTCAAGTCTTGAAAGCAGGCGGTATTCACCGATATTTATCCCGAGCGCTTTGAATGCATGCACTCTGGCAAGCAGGTAACTGCCATAACCAGTTTTCTGTGAAGCAAGTCGTTTTTCAACCAGACTTGTGCATAAAGGCCGTCGGTTGGTTTTAAAGACTATTTCACGCGTACCGGCCTGGCCTACCTTGGAGGCACTCTTATGTCTAAGCTCATAGACATTAAGATACTGCATGCACTCATCATTACTCAAAAGCTGCTGTATGTTATATATCAGGACTTTGGAGCGCCGGTCAACTGCCGGATGAAAATCGGGTTGATTACTCCTGAAGGTTGCACCGGGAAGCGCAATACGTCTGGCATCAAATGCGGTGCTCACCCCATTAACATTGAGATGGTATATCTCGCCGGAAAGATGAATATACATTGTTTCAATAAAATCAGGACTTTCGCAATCAGCCAGTTCAGCCCTGTCAAGATGGACTTTAAATGAGACCAGAATCTCATAAATCACTCGTTTTATCCCTTTGACATTGAGCTTTTTATGAATAATCATCTCCATCAGATTTTCCAGTTGCGGAATGACAACAGATTCGGCCATGCCTACATGCAGGCCAAAGAGTTCAATCTCATGATGGTTATTGATCTTTTCGGTGCGGAGATTGGAGTTACTTTGTCCGACATAAACAAAGATCAGCTCTTTGAGAGCAACAATAAACTCTCCATAATCCTCTTCAAACAGATGCAGCAGATTCCGTAAGCCGTCATATGTAAGAAAGTGCACACCCGATGAACTATGATAATATTTCAATCTTGAATTGATGGCCGTGCGACTGTGATTAATTGCAGCACGCATCTCTTTTTGAGTCCAGGCAAGAGGTTTTACACGCCACTCCTGACCAAGCCTCCGATATATTTCAAGGGTATTACTGTTGCGATCGGCAAAGATGATCTCATTCATACTGAAACCAAGACTTTGCAACCAGTAATCAGCATCTGTAACTCTTACAGCATCAACATCCCGTTGAGATATCTCAAGGTTACCGTTTACCACATTGGCACATAACACACAGCGGGCTATCACTTTTTGTCGGCGTCTGTCACTTAAGGAGCCCAGATTCCAGAATGCACCTGCGGCCAAAGGCATAAGTGCAACGCTGTGATTACCAGCCGTAAGCGTTAAAATATACCCGTGCGTCCCTTTAATAATATCAGACTTTCGGATAATCAGAACCGATGCGTGGTTTTCAAGATTTTTCCATACATCTTTTTCAAATATAAATGTATCGCAACCCCAGTCAAAACCACAATAATAGCGGGTTTTTCCGAAAACCCCGTATTTAACAATCTCTTTTTTACTGCGGGATTCATTTCGAACTCTTTTTAAAAAGTTTATAACTGCATTTAAAGGCATGACGCATAACCTCTTCGCATCTGTTCCCTGGAGATCAATTCTTCAACCAAAGCTCCAAGTGCATCTAAATCAGAGGCATCGGCTGCTTCCAGAAGGTTCTCCAAGGCGGGAATTATATATTTTTCAAAAGAGCTGTGGCCAACTCCGGAGAGGCGGCCGAAAGCTCCCAGCGACTGTACCAGTCTTTGCACCGCACCCTTGAAGAATAACCCAAGGACATCAGATGATTCCGGCATTGCACTGGTGTAAAAAGCAACCAGAGCACAACGTAACTTCGGCTCGATATTGACATACGGATCATACAACAGAGAAGCAATATCATAGGCTGGTGAGCCAAAACGCATTCCCTGAAAATCAATGAAGGCAAAATTGCGCCCTTTAAAAAGTATATTACTGGATTGCAGATCCCTGTGAATAACAACTTGAGTGCCTTTTTCAAGATCTGAAGCAACCTGCTTCAATTCAGATTTTACAGCATCAGGCAGTGATTCCAAGCCATATCGTTCCTTGATCATATGTTCCTCAAAAAGGTCATGCTCCCATTGATACAAGGCCTCATCAAAAGGCGGTTCCAACTCAACACTATTATCAGCAACAATTTTAGTTACATTCCGATGAAATGCAACAACCTTTTCAATCACAGCTTTGTAAAGTTTTTCAGCACGCTCCGGATCTCTCTCCATACGACTCTGCAAAGAGTCGTTACCAAAATCTTCCAGCACCAACGAACGCTGATCAGAAGAGCTGTAGAGCAGTTCAGGCACAGGGATGCCAGCCTTCTGCAACACTCCTGTATGGCCGGCATACCTCTGATTCTCCCGGCGTGTGCCGCCATCTTTAATAAAAATAAATCTTCGGTTACCGTTGAGTCCTCGCCAGAAAGAGCGATCAGAACCGCGGCTGCCCAGAAATTCAAATGCACTTGCGCTGAGATCCCAACCCAGGGATTTAACGGCCCTGACAAGTTCAGCATCATCCAGATGATCTCCGCTTATGCAGAGAAGTTTATTCAGCTTTCCGGATAGCCGTCCTCCCTGAATGACTGAATCCCTGATTGTGCTTCCTCTCTCAATTGAAACTCCGTCGAAAATTATGCTTGCGTGTCCCTTCACATCTATGCCAATTTCAGATCCCCTGCTGATGCATAAAAAACCGCTATGTTTATCTTTTAACAAGTCACTCTGCGCATCATAGAGAGCCCCGCCCGCTTTCGATGCAGCTGCCAGACGTTTTGTCTCCATATGAATCATGCGGTAGCGATCAGGTGTTCCGGCATCATTCCAGTAACTTGATGCAATATTAACCCCTTTCATAAAGCGGTCTTTAAACATTGCCGCTTGATAAGCATCAACCAATGTCGAGAATGTTCTGGCAGGAATATAATCAAATATTTCAGGTGAAACTAATTGCAAACCACAGAATGTGTATGTGCCTTTGATTCCCGGCTCAAGACTACGATAACAGGTGATTCTACCCAGCCGGTCAATCTCAACCGTCCGCGGCCCTTTTTTATCGGTAACCCAGCAGGCTCCGAGTGAACGGGGTCTTGCGCAAAAAGCATCGATCAGCGGTTGACACTCAAGTGCTGCTGCAATATCGCCGTTAACCACCCAGAAGGGATCATCAGAGAAAAAATCACGCCATGGAAGCAATGCGCCCCCGGTACCAAGTATCTCTTTTTCAGCTGAGATCTGTATCTTGACCCCATAATCACCTGATTCAATATGATCTGCAATTTTATCCGCCTGCCAATGAGCATTTACGACAATATCCTCCACCCCCCAGGATTTCAACATACTGATAACATGATCAATCAGAGGTATGTTCCAGAGTGGCAATAAAGGTTTGGGCATGACCTGAGTCAACGGATACAGCCGTTTACCGAAGCCGGCAGCAAGAATAAACGCTTTTTTTGGTGCTCTATTCATAAGCTTCAATATCATCTCTCTCAATCACAACAGCAGCCGCTCTTAAACCTTCAAGAGTCTCTCTCTTTTCGACACGCACCCGCACACTCTCTACTCGCGGATCACGAAGTGCAACAAAGGCTACGCAATCGGCCGCTTTTTCAATCAAATGACACTCAGCCCGCCGTAAAACCGATCTGATATCATCACAGAGCTCAGCATAGTCAAGGGTGTCATCCAGATTATCACTAATTGCCGCAGCGCCAAGATTAATTGTCAGAACCACGTCAATCAGAAGAGTCTGCTCATTAATACGCTCATCAGGCAGATCTCCAATTATACAGGATACCTCAAGGCCGCAAATTTCTAGCTTGTCGCTTATCTTCTTCTCTTTACACATAATTCAGCAAACTCTAAATTGAAGCTGGAGGAACGACCTCCGTGTCGTCCGCCCGACTTTTTCAGCAGAACCTTGATAAATCGGCTCTTCTCTGATTTTTATGGAAAGCGTCTAGGTTTGGTTATTCCGACTTTTGTGTGGGTAACCCTTCCGAGGTCCAGCCTACGCCCCGCAAGGCGGGGCTACGGCTTGGCATGCAAGGACCTCAGCTACAGCAAAGGCTTTCATCTCTGTAAAACTGTAGGGCGGGGGCCTTGACCCCGCCACGCAATTTGCGAAATATTTCTCACCTTCTTGTTATTTATGCACGTTTTTTTAACTGGAATTAAAATGGACGGTTGTTGTAGCGCTGCTGTCGTTGCATTTTCATCTTTGGCTGCTCCAGATTGAGTGCATACCACTCTTCGCCAAAAGGTGCATTTGAAAAATGGCCCACCCGGTTGTTGGCCAGGTTCTCACGGTTACGTTTCAGAAATTCATTCTCAACCTTTTCGCATCCGTCAATCAGAACCTTATGTGCCTCATCAATTTTCTTCTGCTGCACAAGTATCCATGAGTATAAAGCGTAGATCAGAACGCCCTGATCATTGCGTACTTTGCTTGAGTGTTTCTTGAAAACCTTTTCAATGCCATCCTCATTACGCATATACATCCTTGCCATCTTGATACAGGCCATCATCGGATCCATAATCAGAACATTGGGCAGCAATTTGTCAACCTGCTTAAATTCCTTGTTCATCCAGTGCAGCTGCAGACGTAATGCATTAATCTGTTTGCGCATCAAAGGTGCCCATCGATCAAATTTCTCAAGTCCCTTTGATGACACCAAAGCGCGTTCAATAAAAACCCTCTGTTCTTTCTCGATAATTTTCTGGGCATCTTTAATGCTTCCCGGCGGTTTGTTCTGCCACTGGCTGACCTTGAGCTGCAGGTGCTTTTTTCCATTGTTAAGGATCTCCTGAACTTTCTCCATCTCAACCTTAACCTTTTTCTGAACAAGATATCCAGAGAGCAGCTGTCCCGCAAGAAAGGTAAGCACAGCCCACAATACAGCCCATCCGGTTGCGGCCACACCGTTCATATCAAGTGATGTTCCGACCAGAACACCTAAAATCACGTTAATTATAATCAAATACATTCTCTGAAATCTCCAATTATTAAAATAAAAGCTTAAATTATACCACTTTTTCGCTTGTATATCTCGCAAAAACAGCGTTAATATAGCAACTCATTTATACGAAAGCTTCATGCTTGATCGTTCAGAAAATACGATGATTAATTAACTAAAGAACAAACTATTACAATTATGAAAACATTAGCACTACGTTTATATGGAAAAAATGATCTACGCCTGGAACATTTCGAACTGAATGAAATTACCGATGACGAGATACTGGCCGATATTGTAACCAACAGCATTTGTATGTCGGACTACAAAGCCGTCGTTCAAGGTGGCACTCACAAGCGAGTTCCGGATGATGTTGCTCAGAATCCAATCATTCTGGGGCATGAGTTTTGCGGAAAGATTCTTAAAGTCGGCAAAAACTGGCAACATAAGTTCAATGTCGGCCAGAAATATGGTGTCCAGCCGCAGCTCAACGTCCCCGGCCATGAGCACTGGGCACCGGGTTACTCATTTCCCTTTATTGGCGGCGATGCCACCCGAATTGTTATTCCTAAAGAGGTTCTGAAACTTAACTGCCTGTTGACCTACGACGGCGATGCCTACTATAAGTCATCAATTGCCGAACCCGTCTCCTGTATTGTCGGTGCATTTCGCTGCAGTTACCACTTTGATCCGGGGCAGTATGTCCACTATATGGGAATCAAGGACGGCGGAACAATGGTCATTCTGGCAGGAGCCGGCCCCATGGGACTCAGTGCGATTGACCTGGCTCTGCATGGACCTGAGCACAAACCGGCCCGTATGGTGATTACCGATATCGATCAGGATCGTCTGGATCGCGCCGCAGAGATATTCCCGGTCGCTCATGCCAGGGAGTGCGGCGTGGAACTGCACTACATTAATACCGCAGGCTCAGATGACCCGGTTGCGCTGATTAAAACTGCTAACAATGATGAGGGTTATAACGATGTCATGATCTTCGCACCGGTTCCAGCCCTGATTGCACAGGGATCGGCACTGCTGGGTTATAACGGCTGCCTGAACTTTTTTGCCGGACCTTCAAATCAGGATTTCATGGCCACAATAAATTTCTATGATGTTCATTACATGGGTCATCATATTGTCGGTTCTTCCGGTGGCAATACAAAAGATCTACAGGATTCAATGAACTATGCCGCGCAGGGATTAATTGCTCCATCTGTAATGATCACCCATATCGGCGGGATTGACTCCGTTGCGGAAACAACTCTTAATCTGCCGAAAATTCCCGGTGGTAAAAAGCTGGTATACACTCATATTTCGATGCCGATGACAGCCATATCGGACTTCAAAGAGCTGGGAGAGAGCAACAAGTACTTTGCCGATCTGGATCAGATATGCAATCGTAATAAAGGATTGTGGTGCTCCGAGGCCGAGGCGTATGTCCTCGCCAATGCTCCGCGTCTGGAAGAAGATTCGGTGATAGAAGAGTGATTGTTTATCTCAAAGGGATATTGATTGAAAAAACGCCATCCACCTGTGTAATCGAGGTGAATGGCGTTGGCTATGAGGTGTTTATCTCAGTCAACACCTATGACCGGCTTCCAGCTTCCGGTAAGAGCTGCATGCTGCGTACCTATCACCATATCCGCGAGGATGCACAGACACTCTTCGGTTTTACTGATGATAAAGAGAAAAATATGTTTTTAATGCTTCTGGGTGTTAATGGAGTTGGAGCCAAAACAGCACTGAGCATCCTCAGCGGGCTTACGGTTGCCGAACTCTCGCTCTGCATCTCAGAGAGCAATATAAAACGTATCAGCTCGGTGCATGGCATTGGCAAAAAGACCGCTGAGCGGATTGCCATGGAGCTGCGCGATAAGATCAATCCTTTTGAGGCTATTGCCGGTTCAGATAAAAACAATTCAGAAATAACCGTTATGCGTGATGCCGTTATGGCTCTCACCTCTCTGGGCTATGCACAGGAAAAAGCGGCTAAAATGGTTCAAGCTGTACTCACAAAAGAAGGCCCGCTACCAGATACCGAAACCCTGTTGCGCAAAGCGCTCAGCAGTGGAAGGTAGACAATAAAGATGGGGGTCATCCGCAGCATCTGTGGATTGATGGTTGCTGCACTGTTTTTCGAGTGATTCGATATAATCGAGCGATTCGACTAAACCGAACCGCACAACTACCTCTCAACTCCTAATTGTTCATTATCCACGCGAGAACAAAAAGGTAATTCAGAATTATCCGCCGCCCAGCTGGACTGCCGGGCAACACCCATCATAATAGAGACATCATCATCGGAATAAACCCCGCGTGAAAAAATACGTTGGACACCTTGCATCATGTGATCGGCCTTCTCCTCTTTCATGAAACCAATCTTTAAAAGCATATCACGCCACATAGCGGTCAGTTGCAGCTTGCGGGCGGAGACCGCAGGTTCTGACTTCTCTTGCGGTGCTTCATAAGTGCCTGTTGCAACAAAGAGCTCGTAAGCACAGAGTAAAACCGCCTGAGAAAGATTAATCGATTCATAACCGGGATCAACCGGAATGCGGATCAGGTGGGTGCAGCAGGCTATCTCTTCGTTGGTAAGCCCTTTATCTTCGCGCCCGAAAACCAACGCCACCCGACCATTAGCGGCTAAAGTCAGCAGCTCAGGAGCCAGTTCCCGCGGGGTTTTGACATGCTGACGGTACAACCCTCCTCTGGCGGTAGTGCCCACCACAAAAGAACAATCAGCTATCGCCTCCTTTAAATCATTGAACTCTACACGGCTGTTGAGCAGATCCTGTGCGTGTACCGCAAATTTCTCAGCCATCTCCCATTCGTCATTCAGATTAGACGCTGCCAGTGCCAGATTGTTTAAACCCATATTGGCCATGGCCCGGCAGACCTGGCCCAGATTGCCGCAGTAGAGGGTTCCGACCAGAACTATTTTTATGTTATCAAGTATATTCATTCTTATTCCCTGCGCTAGCAAAAACATCAGGCCCATGTGGCCCATTTTCTGACCTGGTGACTCCGTGACTTACTGACCTGATTAGCAAACCTGAACTCTGAACTCTTTGGGTTGCGGGCAAAGCCCGCTTTAGAACTTTAGAACTGCAGAGCGTAGCTTTGCCTCACTCATGGCTGCCGCGCCTGATAGCGTCAATACCAAGTTTATCCCGTATTGTATCAACTGTGCGACTCAAACTCTCTCTCTTTTTACGAATTTTGTAGTCATTATCAAATAGAGAGAGCTGTTCCAGATTATTTTTAACGAGGTTTGAAACCCCCATCCCAATCAATCGGACAGGTGCCCTGATTGTTTCATTATCGAAAAGCGTAAGTGCCATCTCACGGATCGAGTAGTCATCAAAAACGGCGCTTTTAAAAGCACGTTGACGCGTAATGGTTGTAAAGTCAGACCAACGTATTTTTATGCGGCAAAGAGCCGCCAACCACCCTTGCGCACGCAGTCTTGACCCGACTTCATCACATAGATCTTTTAAAACAGCCTGAACCTGTTCCCGGTCGGAAACATCCTCAAGGAAGGTATGTTCCTTTGAGATGCTCTTCTCCGGCACCCCCATTTCAACCGCACGGACATCACGACCAAAAGAGAGATTAATCAGATTCTCAGCAAAACGACGACCTACCAAAGCCTCGAGATGTTGCGGATTGCAGGTCTGTAAGTCCCGTACCCTGAGATATCCGGCGTGCGCGAGTTTTTCACGGCTGACACGTCCAACTCCCCAGATTTCACCGACCTTAAGGCCACCCAGAAAACGTACAATCTCAGCGTCTGTTTCAGCCATAACAAATAAGCCATCTGGTTTCGCCATCTTGCTGCCCAGCTTTGCCAGAAACTTGTTGCAGGCAATCCCGACTGAGGCAACTAAACCAACTTCACTTTTAATCTCAGCTCTTATTCTGGTGGCAATCTCCTCTGGTTTCCCGAAAAGCCGCAAAACTCCGGATACATCCAGAAATGCCTCGTCTATTGAGATTGGTTCAATCAGTGGCGAATAGCGGTTGAATATCGAGAAAACACGCCGGGAAGCCTCTTTATAACGGCCCATATCCGGGCGCACAAAAATACCCTCGGGACAGCGGCTAAAGGCCTCACGCGAGGACATAGCGGAGTGAATCCCGAACTTGCGGGCCTCATAGGAACAAGTGCATACAACCCCTCTCTTATCAGGAGCTGAACCAACAATAACAGCCTTGGCCTTCCATTCAGGATGGTCTCTCTGCTCAACCGCTGCAAAGAATGCATCCATGTCAACATGCAGAATAGAGCGTCTTTTTTCACTCATATATAACCCGGTTATTAGCACAAAAAACACCGTTCTTGATGGAGAACGGTGTTAAAAAATCCTTCGTAAACATGATCGAATTTGAACAGAGAGGTACTAAGTTACTTCGGACTATCCCTGTTCGCCGACTTTGGTGGCGTATACCCTTTCAGAGGGGGACTTAAGGCCTTTGATGGTGCCAGAAGACAGCCGAGCACACGTCCCATAATCCGGGGGGCCTGCTCCACACTGACATCTTCGCCAAGTGTGACAATTACACCTTTTATAACTTCCAGACCAAGCTCCTTATGGGCATTCTCACGTCCACGATATTGGAGTGTAAGTTTAACCTTGTGACCCGCTTTCAGAAAGGTCCTGATCTTACGCATTTTGGTGTCAAGGTCATTTGTATCAACACTGGCATGGAATTTAATCTCCTTCACCTGAGTTGTTTTCTGGTTCTTACGAGCGGCCTTACGCTTCATTCCCTCTTCATAGCGGAATTTACCATAATCCATAACCTTACAGACTGGCGGATCTGCATTTGGAGAAACCTCGACCAGATCAAGCCCCCTTGACTGAGCACCACGCTGAGCTTCACGTGTTTGCATAACACCCAGCATCTCGCCGTTTTCATCGATAACGCGAACTCGAGGAACTCTGATTTTAAAGTTTACCCGTGTGAATGATGCGATAAAACACCTCCATTTTTTAGCCGCATAATTGCGGAATAATTTTCTTCTCAATATTGTTTCAAACACTCATCTGAAACAAAAAAATTCTCTTAACCGTAACTCTGACTTAATTTTATGCCTTGACTGCCGCATTCAATCGTATAATAAAGTCATCAACGCTCATGGCACCCTCATCACCCTTTTCACGACTGCGCACAGATACCACACCGGCATCAACATCTCTCTGGCCGACAATCAGCATAAAGGGAATCTTGCTCAGCTGACCCTTGCGGATCTTGGCACCCAGCTTCTCGTTGTCGTCATCAACCGAGACCCGGATATCAACATCACGCAGTCTTTTCTCAACCTCGATGGCATAATCACGCTGATTCTCCGATATCGGCAGAATCCGAACCTGTTCGGGTGCCAGCCAGGGCGGGAAGGCACCCGCATAGTGCTCAATCAGAATACCGAAAAATCTCTCCAGGCTTCCGAGCAGCGCACGATGAATCATGTAGGGCTGATGCTCTTTTCCATCCTCCCCAATATAGATGAGATCAAACCGTTCAGGCAGATTGAAGTCAAACTGAATTGTGCTCAGCTGCCAGGGACGCCCAAGGGCATCCATGATTTTAAGATCTATCTTCGGACCGTAAAAGGCTCCGCCCCCTTCATCAATCTCATACTTGATCGACTCCGCTTCGAGAGCATTCTCCAGTGAGCGGGTCGCCTGCTCCCAGCGTTCGGGATCACCGACTGACTTATCAGGACGAGTGGAAAGAAATGCAGTCACATCGTTAAATCCAAATCTGGCGAGTATCCGCAATGCAAAATTGACAGTATCACAAATCTCCGCAACTACCTGATCAGGGGTGCAGAAAATATGCGCATCATCCTGAGTAAAACCGCGCACACGCAATAATCCGTGACGGACCCCCTCTTTTTCATAACGATAAACCGTTCCAAGCTCAGCCCAGCGTAGGGGCAGGTCGCGATAGGAGTAGCGACGAGTCTTATAAATCTGAATATGGAAGGGACAGTTCATTGGACGGACATAGTATTCATCTTCATGTCCGTGCCTGCCCTCCCCCTCTGCAACTTTCATGCTGGGGAACATACCTTCCTTATAAAAACCGAGATGACCTGAGGTCTCCCAAAGCTGTGCTTTTCCAACATGAGGGGTGAAAATCATTTCATATCCGTTGCGATAGTGCTCCCTGCGCCAGAAATCTTCAATAAGAATCCTGATACGTGCTCCTTTGGGGTGCCAATGAACCAGACCGGGACCGGCCTCATCGCTAATGCTGTACAGCTCAAGCTCTTTGCCAAGTTTGCGATGATCTCGTTTCTTAGCCTCCTCAATCTGCACCAGACGTGCCTTGAGCGCATCTCGCGAAACATCAGCCATACCGTAAAGACGTTGCAGCATCACATTTTTTTCATCACCGCGAAAATAAGAACCGGCAACCGACATCAGCTTCACAGCACCTACATCTGAACTCTTTTCTACATGCGGCCCACGACAAAGATCTACGAAATCACCGCAGCGATAAAGAGTAATACTTTCATTCGCAGGGATATCATCCAGTCTTTCAAGTTTGAAAGGCTGTCCGCTGAGTAACTCTTTGGCCTCATCCCGTGTAACCTCAATTCTTTCAAATGGATGGCCTGCACTAATTATTTTTCGGATTTCTTTTTCAATCTTCTTAAAATCATCAGGTGTAAGCCTGTGCTCCAAGTCAAAATCATAGTAAAAGCCATCCTCGGTTGAGGGGCCTATATCAAGCTTAACATTGTCAAAAATTTTACAAACGGCTGCCGCCATAATATGCGCCGCACTGTGACGCATTAAACCCATTGAATCCATTGAATCCACTAAATAAACCTCCATGCCGGTGAGCAAACAAAAACTCACCTATAATAAAAAATCGAGATGGTTATACAATACCTGCATTATGTGCATATTGTCAAGGTGAATAGGGTACTAGGTGATTCACGTTTTAGTTGAAACCCATTCCAAAGTGCTCAAAAAGCACACTAAAGTGTGAACTACATACAAGCTTTCGTACGTAGTTCACGCTTTAGTGTGTTAAATCATAAGTAAAAGCTCCGTTTCAACTAAATTGAATCACACCGTTATTCAGGCGTTGTGGTAGCCACGTCCCTTAATAATAGTAATGGAACGGAAGATCTGTTCCAGCAACAGAAAACGGGCCATCTCATGTGTAAAAGTCAGAGGCGAAAGCGACAGGATCAGATCTGCACGGGCCTTCACATCAGAGTTCAGTCCATACGGCCCCCCTATTACAAAAACAATCTTCTTGTGAATTGTATTGAACTTTGCCGCCAGCTTCTCGGAATTGAACAATCTGCCATCCTCACTTAAAGCAATCACATACCCCTGTTCTTTGGTCAGAGAGTCCATTATGCGCTTGTTCTCACCTGCCATGTTGCAGTCTTTGAACTCCAGAACCTCCACCTTGGCATCAAAGCGGATTCGTTTAAGAAACTCTTCCGTCAAAGCGGATATGTTTTTGTTCTTGAGCTTCCCGATAACTATGAGCTTTATAAGCATATGTATATGACAATCAAAACTGAATCAGCTTTCCGCGCCATAATAAGTCTCAATCAGCTCAAGCATGTGGTCATCGTTAGCAACATCAAGAATGCGCATCTCACGCCGTGCATTTTCAACCGAATCGGATGCGTGGGCTGCATTAATCATTATGTTTGTACCGAACTCACGCCGAATTGAGCCGGGCCGCGCCTTGAGAGGATCGGTGGCTCCAAGAATATCACGAATTTTGCTTACAGCATCGGAGCCTTCATAAACGATTGCCAGACACTCCTCGGTGCCGGGTCGCTTCCGATCTTCAGGCAGGCAGTTGCAGGGTCTTCTACCGGTCATAAATTCCACAATATTTGCAAATTCACGCTCTGCAAAAAGTGGTGCCAAATAGTTGCACAGCTCTTTCAGTCGATCAGGTTCAACAGGAAAACCAAACTCCCGCGAAAGAGCTTGCGAAGCTCTATCTGCCCCGAAAATATTAAATACTTTTTTCAGATTACTGCGTACAGGACCGTAGAACTCTTCGGCCTGGGCAATTGACATTGCAAATTTTTTAACCCCGACTATGCGCATACCGGTACTGGAAATAAGATCCATGATATTTCCGGCACGCAACGAAGGCTGACGCCAGTTGTCCGGTTTTAACATCACTAAGGTCTGCTGGATATCTTCACCCAGCGAAACATCATATAGACCATGAACGATACCTGAATCAATTTTAAGATAAGGAGCCCATATATCAAGCATCTCTTTTACGTAGCGTCTGGAACGGCCAACCAGCACACACGGCTCAAAGTATTCAACTTCTCCCGTCTTGGGATGGAGAACAAGATCGCCGTAGGTGTCTCTGACTGTCTGCCCGCATAACCACTCCTGATTGATATCACCGGTAACCTTATATATTTTGCGAATAGCATCCTCACCCTCAAAAAGAAGCAGCATCGAGCGATGGGCGTGTCCGCTGTTTGCATCAACACTGAATGCCTTGCGGACATAGTTTGAAAAAAGCTCGCATTTTCTAGGGTCATCAGGATCATAATCGACAAGATATTCAGCAAATTCCTTAACCAGCTTCTCTGATGCACCCACCATCCTGGCACCCACCAGTTTCAGATCAGTGCGAACAAGATAACGTGCAATAATCCCGCCTGTGCGCGACTTGCGGATTGGATAGGGATTGATAATCACGCATGCAAGTTCTTTAGAAACATTATTCATTTAATTTTTCTTTCGTTGTTTACAAATGATTCTTTAAGTCTCTTTGCTCCAAAAATTATTAACATGACCGCCATCACCATTAAACACCCGGTTGTAATTGTAAGCACGCCGCCCTTTGCAAATCCGTTTTTAATCCAGCTGTCCAGATTCGCCCTGAACAGCATTACCGTAGCGGTTCCACTGCTAATCAGCATAAAAAACATTGGAATAACAATTATTATCGCTTTTTTTCTTTTCTTAATCAACCAAAGAGTTGTGCCTAAAAGGGTTAGTGCGGCCAACAGCTGGTTACAGGAGGCAAATACCGGCCAAATGCTTTTGGTGCCACCGCCAAGCGTCATGAACCCGCCCACCAGCACCACTACAAAGGTGGCGACAAAGCGGTTAGTCAAAAGAGTTCTGGGGGCTCTGATCGTTTTGAGAGCCTGTACATCCGGCTCTGAACCCGCCCGCGGAAGAAATAACTCCTGCCATGTAAAACGGGCCAGACGTGTGGCGGTATCGAGAGTTGTCATTAAAAAGGCGGCCAACGCCAGAGAGACAAATACAACGCCTGTATCATGCGGCAGACCAATCTTCTCGGTAAACCCGGCCACTCCGTTGGCAAAAAGATTTACCGGAGAACCGCTCTTAACAGCTACAGCATAATCACCGTTACTCATCCAGGCAACTGCAATCAAGGCAATCAATGCTAGAACACCTTCAACAAGCATGCCACCAAAAGCAATGGGTCGAATGTGTTTCTCGCTCCCGAGCTGTTTGGATGTGGTTCCGGATGCAACCAGCGCATGGAATCCGGAAACTGCACCGCAGGCAACCGTAACAAATAGCATCGGAAAGAGCATCTGCTTTAATCCTGTCTTCGGCTCTATGGCTGTGAAACCGGAAAAGGCATTCATTTCCATGGTCGGTGCCGCAACAAAAACACCTATGATCCCAAGCAGCATCAATACGTACAGAAGGTAGGAGTTCAGGTAATCGCGTGGCTGAAGCAGGAGCCAGACAGGCATAACAGATGCTGCATAACAATAGAGCAGTAAAACAACTGTCCAGATCTTAAGTGCAGCAGCCTCTGTACATCCAGATAGGTCCATTATATCCAGAGGAAATAAATTTCCAATATAAACACAGGCAAACATTAACGGAACAAAGACAAATGAGGCCTTTGTTAAATTGACCCCTCGCTTGTACACCAGAAACCCGAATACCAGAGCCAGAGCAATGAAAAGCAGCGACGCGGTCGCAACCTGCGGTTTGGCAACAAAAGTTCTGGAAACGATTCCGGCAAAAACAGCCACCACCAGAATCAAGGCAAACCAGCAAAACCCTAGAAAAAGAACACGCCCCCAGTAACCCATCAATGATTCTATAACCGATCCTATGGAACGCCCCTGATGACGCACAGAGAGAAACAAAGCAGCAAAATCATGTACTGCCCCAATAAAAACACACCCTAGTATGATCCATATTGCAACCGCGGCCCATCCAAAATGAGCCGCCATAATGGGACCTACTATCGGTCCGGCACCGGCTATACTGGCAAAATGATGCCCGAACAAAACAGCTGGACGGGCCGGAACATAATCCACCCCGTCATTTTTACGAACAGCCGGTGTTTCACGTCCGTAATCGACACCGAACATTTTTTCAATAAATCGCCCATACAAACGATATGCCACACCAAAAAAAATCACACCGACAGCTAAGATTACAGCTCCATTCATGCAAGCCCCTTTTATCTGTTAAAAATAAAGTCACATTATAGGTTTAATAATCAATGGTGTCAATCTGAGTTGGCCTATCCAGACCAACTCTCTTTGGCGCATTTCGAGATAACCCTCTTCGGTAAGATCCTCTGCATCATTGAGATGGTCGCATCCGTGTGCAATATAAAGCGCCAGTTCTTTGTCAACAGACCACTCCTCAGTAACCTGGCACTTGAAGCCTTGGCGACATGCACACTCAAAATTAACGAAAATTTCACCGATCAGACCCTGTTCTTCACCTGGAATCGTCTCGTAGCGCTGTGTAATAACATCTGTTGAGCCTTGACAACCATTAACAGCAAGATGTACAGGGGCAATTGTATGATCGCCAAGAATATGAACCGTCAGTTCCTGCCATGGTTTCGTCGGAGTGCAATCTCTTTGCGCAAACCCTGAAAGCTGATCAATTACATCAATAAGCGCATCTTCATCAAGACATTCAGAATATTCATGATTTTCAATATTTATTTGCAAAATATCACCATCGCGGCCTCTTTATAATAAAGGGTTCCATTCTTATACAGAGGTGTCAGCAGACCACCCTCAACCTTGTTGATATCTCGCCAAGAAAGCCCCAGTTGCCAATCATTGAGTTAGCATTAACCTTACTGCCTGATGCAGTTAACATCCACTGGTCACGAATAAGTTTGATTAGATTGCCGTCCATCTCATCAGCCTTGATTGATCTGAAACTCATAATCTATCTCCTTTGATTGCTATACTAACACAGGCTATGTGAATTCTCTCGTGTTATAATGGAAGATTGATATAATAATGATGTTAAACACATATTCAAGAATATTTTGTATAAAGTGAACCTACGATCCCTATGACCTACACGTGGAGCCTGACTAGGAACTGAACCCTTTTCCGGTGTCAAGACGTAGCTTGTAATGCGCCCTTTCCATCAAGCGTTCGTCGTGAGTAGCGGCTATGACCGTCTTGCCGGCTTTCGCCGCAGCCAGCAGACTTTCTATGATAATATCCCCGTTTTCCCGATCAAGATTGCCCGTTGGTTCGTCCGCCAGAATGATTTCCGGTTCCTTGACCAGCGCACGCGCCATGGCCACCCGCTGCTGCTGTCCCACGCTTAGCTCGGCGGGGTGGTGGTCGATTCGATCACAAAGACCGAGATCTCGGGCTACGCCAAGAATTCTTTCACGTGTAGCGCAGGTTCGGTTCATGGCCAACGGGAGCCCGATATTCTCATACACGGTAAAATACGGAAGCAGCAGGAACTTTTGAAAGATGAACCCAACCGATTTTCTTCGAAACACGTTGCGATAACCACGCGAAAGCGCGTACAGATCGCGCCCGCCCACAGTGATGTGTCCGTTCGTTGGCGTCATCATGCCTCCGAGCATCATCAGAAGCGTGCTTTTTCCGCTTCCGCTTTTGCCGTAGACAACCGAGAATGTCCCTCGCCCCGCCCGCCATGTCAAGCCGTCCACAGCCTTGATCCTCCGTCCCCCTTTACGGAACGTCTTCGTAATATTGTCCATTTCGATCATAAAATTATTCCTCCATCACAATCGCACAGGGATCCATGCGCACAAGCCGAATCATGGGAATCAACTCAGCGATCAGTGCCACGGCGGTGATCAGTGCCAGCGTCGGCGGCAGGTTTTCCCACAGAATCGTCACTTCACGGGTGTTCGTCGCCAGAAACGGGGTGGTCAACATCACGGACGCGACACCTCCAGCCACAAATCCAACCACGGCTGCCAGCGCAGCGAGTATGATCGTTTTGCTCAAGTACAGCCCCATGATGTAGCGATAGGCGGCACCCTGGGCAACGAGAATGCCCGTTTCGTACTTCCGTTCGTTCACTTCCTGGAAGCCGGTGATGATGACGATCAATACCGTTATGGCTGCCACAAGCGCCATGAGGCAATACTGGTAACGGTTGGTCATCCGCCGCGCGTAGTAGCGGCCACGCGCTATGCTCTCGATGTTAATCTGCTTGAAGCCTGGTAGAATCCGGGTCAGGTTTAGCTTTTGATAGTCATGGATTTCGTCCAGCGATCCACCAATGTGCAGACATTCAAATGACAATACGGCGTTGATCATACCCGGTTTGCCTACCAGCTTCTGCATGTCCGCCAGATTCAGGAACACACGGTAATCGTCCAAGGTGCCTTGTTTCGGTGCGACCGTCAAGACCTTAAATTCTCGGCCCTTGACATCAAGCCGACCGCCTTTCTGAACACCAAGCACAACTGCGGCGGCACTCCCCAGTCTAGCCGTTCCTGAATTCACAGGCTTCACAGGATTGCCCTTTTCTTTCGTCTCATCCGCGCGCGCTACGGGTTCGATACCGGTCAGGAGAAGGACACGTCCAGCAACATCCATACGTTGCTGCAGCATGGAAACGTAGTAACGCGAGAGAAGCTCCAGATGCACGGCCGCCGCATGCGTAACCGATTGTGGAAACTCCAGTTGGTTTTCCGTGCACAGGTACGTATCCAAAGCGGACTGCGCAGCCGGGATCATCACCTGGTTGAGGCCCATGTTCTTCATGATCAACTGTATGGATCGTACGGTGAACCGATTGGTGTTCCCTATGAAGACATGCAGCGATACCAGTGCCGTCATGGTGAGAAACAACAACAGGTTTATCTCCCACTTGTATCTCAGTTGTTTTAAAACTATTCTCAAAAACATTTGGCGGGCCTCATTCTTTTCATTTCAAACCGGTGCTCAATTAAAACGTGTGTTCGAGACCGACGAAGACTTGGAACCCATAGTCCGGGAAGCCGACTACGGTCGAGTATTCATCGTCCAGCAGGTTCTCAAGCGACGCGTAGAGACGCGTAGACCTTTCTTTTCCCAGCGATATGCCCGCAGTCAGGTTTAAATCAACAAAGTTACCCAACTTGTGATACTCTCCATCCTCGGCGAAACGCTTGTTCTCGTATTCCGATACGTACTTGCCGAAGAGGTTGATGTCAACACGACCCGCAACGGCACTGACACCTGCATTCGCAATCACATTTGGAATCTCCTGATACGTGGTCCAATCTCCATCGACGGACTTTTCCGAGTCCATGAGTGTGCCACTTCCAAAAACCGTAAAGGTGTCCATGAGGAGGGCACTGCGACATTCAATTTCCAGCCCGTACTGGCGTACGTCGTTATTGGCATAGGTGTTGAAAGTGTTTCCATCTTCAGTGACCTTTGTGTTGTTCAGCAAAACCGCATTCTGGCGAATCGTCGTGAAAAGCCCGGCGGAAATCGTGCCGCTCCCGCGGTTCCCGAGGATAACACCAATGTCAACAACTTCGCGCATCTCCCGTTCGATACTCCGTGACGATTCCGAGACCGCCCCAGGGGGCGCATCCACCGATCCAACTGCTAAATGGGCATAGAGCGAGACGAACTCGAAGAGGTCGTACTTCGCTCCTATAGTTCCAATCAACGCCGAGTCACCCCAATCATTTTCAATCGCCCGGCTGGAAAGCTTGTTTCCTACAATACCGAAGGTTGTATCCGTGTATTTGCGGTAGTAACTCCGTGTGAGACGAAGTCCTCCGTCCAACGTCAAACGATCCCATTGATGCTCGTCCATGACCACCCCGGAAACCGTTGAAACATCCATGCTTTTTCCGACAAAGAAGCGCTTGCCTTCGGGGCATACCCAGTGGTTGTACTGAAGCCCCATGCGTAGCGTGTTCGCGTCCGTAAGCTCCCGCGCGTGCAGAACGCCGATATTGTTTTCCCAGTCGTCTTCACTGTGCTCGTCAATCGGTTTGCCGGGTTGCTCGCTCCGATAGTCTGCTTCACGTGCCGCGTACCCAATATCGAACTCCGTGCTGCTGTCATTCTCATGCGTCACGAGAACGCGCAGGATCGCGCCATATGATGTGTAGGGCGAGAACTCCTCCGTACGTTTTTGAAGCGATTTCAATCCCGGGTCCTGGATTTTGCGCAACTGCCGGTCGCCGCTGAGTCCATAGGCCGTCAATTCCAAATGGAGGTCATCGTCTACATCCCAACCTAAGGTGCCGAACACCGACGAGAATTCTTCCGCCGCATGCTCTCCTTCCGGACCGTCTGTTC
>Ga0307990_1000086_pt1 | contig 88379 bp, 63 predicted proteins | sample EllFjometagen129_FD_203168 | JGI IMG/M metagenome (GOLD analysis project Ga0307990, IMG submission 203168) | Marine microbial communities from Ellis Fjord, Antarctic Ocean - #129 | ecosystem: Environmental > Aquatic > Marine > Unclassified | place: Southern Ocean | collected 2014-10-08
TGCAATTTGATTTAAACTTTCAAACCCACTCAAGAGACAACTCTATCACTATCAAAGATCCTGAAAACAATATTTTTCACAAGATCTATCAAAGTAAGCTCCTTAACTATCAGTGGAAAGAAGATGATGCCCTTATAAAGGGAAGAAGTCCTAGCCAGCAAGGGGAATATCACATCTTAAGTGCCGCTGACCTCCAAAACTCTGAGTATGGGGACGAAAACGCATTCTGGCCAGATTATCTAATTGTCAGATCTCAAGCCTTTATTAGTTCTTCATCATTTAATGCCTGGCTTAATTATCGCATCTCACAACAAGGCGGAAACCATACAATCGCGGTTGCTTCTTTAGAAGATGTCTATGCGGCTTATTCGGGAACCGATAACCCTCAGCGCATTAAAGATTGCATTAGATTTATTTATGAGAATTGGGGACAAAGCACTAATACAGCTGATCTTATTTATTTAATGCTTTTAGGAGATGCAGACTTTGGATCTGATACTGAGCCTTGGTTTATTCCTGCCTGGGATTCAAATAATAGCATAACCGGTATTACAGGAGACAATAAATATGGATGCCTAGAAGGCGATGATGGAATTCCTGAGCTTCTTATTGGACGACTTCCGGTTAAAGATGAAACTGAGCTTTCTGTTGTACTTGAGAAAACCATCAACTTTGAAACCACTATTCCTCAAGGAGAGAATCACTTTGGGACAAGAAATCTCTTCTTAGGCGGATCCGATACAAATACTTTTGGGCCAACTTCTAACGGAGCGCGAAATATTTTAATTGATCATTATCAAGAATCTGATGAATTTATCGCAACTGAAAGTTACAACCCAAATTATCCGAACTTTTCTTTTGAAAATTTTGATCCTATCATTACAGATCTTATCAACAATAAAGGATATCTAATTATATCTTATAATGGAGACGATGGAGAAGAAACCGGTTGGATGCCAGAAAATATTGATACCGATTCTCTACAGAATAGTGACCGCATCCCGTCTCTTGTTATCAGCGCATCATCTCGCACAGCACGCTTTGACTGGCCTGAGGGTGATTCCTCTGGCGAACGTTGGATCAAAAAGGACAATGGCGGATCTATTGCTTTCTTTGGACCATCACGAAGAACATATGGAATGTCATATTCAGCCGACGAATCTATTCTTACAGGCATATATCAAAACAACATCACAATTCTTGGAGCTGCGGCTCTTGAGGCAAAACTTGACCCTTCTTTTAGCGAAGATGATGATTATCATCGCTATAATTTTCTAGGAGATCCTGCCATCAATATTCAAAACTACCTTGATCTTTCCACAAAGCCAGAAATTAATTTTTCTCTTAATGCCGAAACCTCAACACATCCTTTAAACGGAGATAACGTCACTCTAAAAAGTTCAATTCGTAATATTGGCCATGGACCTGCAGAAGGCCTCAATGTTGACTTAAGTTATATTGCCTATTCTGGAGATGTGACTCTTGTAGGAAGTGCACAAATCACCCCACCTTTAAATGGTGGAGAATCTACAACTTTTACAAATAATTGGATGTATGAAGAAAGATTCTGGGATCAATTTAAATTCAGTACAAATGAAATCGATGAATTATCGGAATTTAACAACATCTCCGTTCAATCCCCTTACTATATCAAATATCCTATGCATTTTAATCCAAACAACACAACCGGCGTTGAGAATGGATCCTACGAACATCCATTTACAAAATTCAAATATACCGGACCAAATTATTATCTATTTGGATTTGACTACATTATTAATCACAGTCTTCCAGGCTGTGTTGCTAAAGTTTACATATATCCCGGAGCTTATGAGGGAGAAACAAGTAATTGCTTTAACATCAGCAATATGGAAATTAAAGGGGAAGGAGACATTCGCGATATCGTTATACTTAAGGACTCCTTTAATGTCTCAGGATACACATCGTTTGAAAATCTTACTTTTCAACAGGTTGATACTGCCGTCAGCTATGCCCCGATTACTATTGATGGAGAAACCTCAAGTGTTCAACGCTGCATCTTCAAAGACAACTTGCGCGCCATTGCTTGCCAAAATACATGGGGATGGATGGATGATCGCGAAACAATTGCTAATATTTCAAATAATATCTTTCTTGAAAACAACACTGCTATTTATGTCGCTGATAACAAAATCACCACTAATTTCATCAACAATGTTGCCATTAATAACACCGAGTTTCTCAATATCTCCTTAGGCGATGACATTAGCAACAACGTATTGATTAAAAATAGTATCATCCGAGATAACACCATCAACGATCTATTTCCTTTTTATGCAGAAATTACCAATAACTACAACAATACCGATATCTCGTATCTATTCCAAACCGGATCAAACAATCTTGATGTTAATCCAGAATTTATTGATCTTATTAATCAAGATTTCTTCCTTCAAGACACATCGCCTTGTATTAATGCCGGTGATCCTGATCCTATTTTTAACGATCTTGACGGCACGATTAACGACATGGGCGCTTATGGTGGACCAAACGCCTATGCTCCCCTAAAGATTACAAGCCCAAATGACGGAGATACGTTATTTTTTCTGCAAGGAGGCCCTGTTACTTTTGACATTACCTGGCAAACCAGCGGCATTGATCCAGACGATCTTTTAAAAATTCGTATCTATACCATAAATTCTGCATCGCCAGATTCAGGGGGAGGAAAGAATTTTCAGAAAAAATCTAGCAAACCATCTCGCGCTCAGAATAATCAAAGAAAACGTAATGTCAACAATAAAGAAGAATTACAAGTAGCTTACGAACCAAGTATAACAATTTATCTTAATGAAACGACCTTAAATACAGGATCGTTTACGGTGCAACTCGATGTTCTCGAAAGAGGATTTTATTTTTTGAAAATCTATAATGTAGAAAATCCAAGCATTAGCGATCGAATATCCTTTGAAATTGAAAATAATCGTTATCGACAAATTAAAACAATTGAATCTAATTATATTTATTAGCTAAATAGATCAGAAATAAAATATCTAAGAAAACAAAAAAGAGGAAACCATGATAAGAATACACACAAAACATCTCGTTGTACTCGTTGCTGTTATTGGCCTGTTATTAAACTCTGCAGCGCCAGGCCTAACACAAACCTTTCCATCTTGGGGAAATCATGAACCCTCGGGAGGAACAGGCAATACACAACCACCCAGTGGCGAAGAGTTTGTCCGTCAAGACCCAATGCCTGAAAACATGCAAGATATTACAATTTTCTCATCCGATAAAAATGGAATCAAACTTAAAGTTGAGTTTCCAGATGTTTTTGATTATGAACTCGCTACTGGACCTGATGATATAAAATATCGCCGATATAAAGCAAGCAGTGAATTTAAAATCATTGGAAATCCCGGAGAACCAGAAATCTTAAATCGTGTATTTTGGTTACAAATACCAAAAGATGCAATGAATATCGAGATCGAATCTACCGAACAACATTTCAAAGATGTAAAAAATGAAGACATAAAGCTTTATCCTGTTCCGGAAATTGTATTTGAAGAAATTAGTACAGGGATTTCGTCTGGCAAGGAAGTCTTTGTGATTAACGAGGAATTTTACCAGAAAGACCAGTTCTTTCCACAAGAGCCAGCAAATATTATTAAAAAAGCTTTTAAACACGGCATGCACTTAATTAAGATTTCTGTTCCTGTCATGATATACAATCCAAGAACCGATATAACACAAGAAATCAAAGCCGTTAAACTTACAATTAAATATGAAGCTCAAGAAGAAAATAAAATATCCATTGACGCCACAAAAGACCCTTTCCATAAAATTTTTAACACCCTTGCTCCAAACTACGTTTATTATGAAATACCACCTTCACCACAAAACCAGCAAGGAGGCGTTTTTGAAATTCGAGGAAAAAACTTAACGAATACTGGCTGGGCAAATCAAAGAGAATTTTATCCTGATTTTCTTGTTATTGCCGCGGAAAAGTTTGACAATCCTAACTCAAACCTGCAAGAATGGGCAAAACATAGATTTGATAACGAACAAGGAGGACAACATAAAATTGCCATTGCTTATGTCGATGAAATCGCTAAAGCTTATCACACTCAAGAACTGGTGGAAGAAAAGATTCAAGCCTTTATCGAGATGGTATACGCAAACTGGCGAGAACTCGAAGAGGTTCCAAATCTTCATTTCTTAATGTTAGTCGGAGATGCAGACCAAGGAAACAATTCAGCTACATGGTTTTTACCGTTATGGCGTAGCTCTGAAGAACATACTGCAAGTGACAATGATTATTCATGGCTTGAAGGAGACGATGAAGAAAGCGACGTTCTCATGGGACGCCTTCCTGCCAAGGACGAAGAAGAACTTTTAACGATGGTAAAGAAAATTACTAATGTTGAAACGACTGCGCCTCAAGGAAGCAACCATTATGGAACAAAATCTTTGCTTTTATGGGCAGAATATATAGCATCATCCATTTCTGTAATACCAGCAGCAAAATACACAGCAACTCTTTTGATAAACAAAAAACAAGAAGTCAAAGAATTTCATAACTACTATTTATTAGGACTGGCTCCTTTTAAGTTTTCAAGTAATATCGTCACTGATTTTTTAAATAATGAAGGGGCACTTTTTATAAACTATACCGGACATGGAGGCCCTCTAGAATTCTGGCCGGACACTGTTAATGTTTGGAATACATCTAATCAAGACAAAATGCCTATTGTCATCACTGCTCAATCCTGTCAAACAGCTCATTTTGATCTTATTGATGAAAATAGTTACGGCGAACAATGGATTAAACATGAAAACAGCGGCGCTATCAGTTATTTTGGAGCGACAAGAAATGCTATCGCGGGAGATTCTTGCGGAAAAAATTTTGTTAGAGCGGTCTTTAATCATAATCTAACGATTTTAGGACAGGCCATTGATTTTGTTCGGCAGTATTTGCCAGGAGATCCTTTTAAAGATAAAAAAGTTTACGCTCTTTTAGGTGATCCGGCGCTTAACTTTTCCTTGCAAATGGGACAGTCGACAAAGCCAGACTTGGTCGGTTCGTCTATCTATCACAACCCAGAATTTCCAACATACTTTAATGAGCCAATGAACATTTTTTCAGTTGTTTCAAATACTTCTGATCAAACTATAACGAACGTCCCAATGAAATTATTTTCAGTTGAATCTGGTACTTTTGACAACGTTCTTAAAGAATGGAATATCCCGAGCTTCGATCCCCATGAATCAATATCAAATACTTTCCCCTTAAACTATCAAGGTGAAAGTTCGCGCTTTTTTCTATCATGGATAGACCCTGATAATACCATTGAAGAGCTTTCAAAATTCAACAATTGGTTTAATTATGATGCAACATATTTTCCTATTCATGTTGATGCAAGCAACACAGGCGGAATTCAGCACGGAACCCTGGAAAAACCTTTTGTAAATTTAGCAGATACGATAGAATACGCAATTGCGCATGATTATATAGGAGAAGATTACAGGCAACAGAAGCATGCGCCTATTAAAATTCAAGTTGCACCTGGAAACTACGGAGAAGGTGATGTTATTGAAAGCAAAAGCCTTGTTCTAGAAGGACTCGGTGGCGCTGAAAAAACTATCATTTTTGATAGCCTAGATGTAACCGGTGATTATCTTCAGGTTGAAGGTATCACTTTTAATGGACGCAAGGGAGCAACGACTCCTGCAATTACAAGCAGACCCGGTCAAAGCGGACAAGTCGGAAAAGTCAGTCAAAGAAACTATTTTAGAAGAAATACTTTTAAGCGATGGGCAAATGATTACGCGATTAAAGTTGAGCGCTTTGAAGCCAACGATCATCAAAGTAGATATTCTTTTTATAATAATATCTTCGAAAATAATTTTGGAACAGTTCAAATGCTTAATTCCCCTTGGAGGCAAAATTACTTAAATTTCTACAACAACACCTTTGCAAATAATGAAAATAATTTATCCCTTGATTTTGGATACAATCCTTCCAGAATATATTTAAATTTTAGGAATAACATTGCCTGGGAAACTGGTTCTACGACCATCGAAGGCGAATTAGTAGAATATGCTGTTCGATATAACAATATTCATGATCCAATGTTTTGGGAACTAGGCTGGGCTACCACTGAACATGAAAATTTTCAAGGAGACCCAAGCTTTAAGAATCCAACGATGGGTGATTTTACCTTAAATTCTGATTCAGAGTCTATTAATAAGGGTGACCCAGATCCAGACTATAACGATCCTGATGGCTCAAGAAATGATCAAGGTGCGTTTGGCGGACCTCAAGCAGATATGCCGCCGATTCGAATCATCAACCCCATTCATGGATCGACAATTATTGCCGAAACACAAGAACCGATATCAATCAGCATTCGATGGAACGCTTATAAACTTAATCCGGAAAACTATGTCGAGATTGAAATGTATCACATTGAATACGAAATGGCTTCTCCAGACAAAGGGAGCACCACCCCTTATTATATAGGGAAAAAAGTCATCGATATTGATAACATTCTTGTATTAGATACAGGGTCGTTTGCCTTTGAGCTTAATCAAGAGAACCCTGATCAAACTTATTATTTAACAATCCGAGATCCATTTATTAATATAGGAGATTCTGATAAAATTAATTTTAAAGTTATGGCAGAAAATCAATCGATTCACAATAATCGATAAAAAATTGCTTTTTAATAAAATCAAAACAAGGGAGAAGTCATGACAAAAATAAACACAAAACATTTTATTGTTTTAATCTCTATCATTGGCCTGCTATTAAATGTTGCAACACCAGGCCTAACGCAAATCTTTCCAGGTTGGGGTAATCATGAGCCGGGTGGAATAGGCAATACACCTCCTCCGAATGGACAAGAATTTGTCCGTCAAAATCCTATGCCTGAAAACATGCAAGATATTACAATCTATGCATCTAATAAAAATGGAATCAAACTTAAGGTTGAATTTCCAGATGTTTTTGATTATGAATTAGCGACAGGTGATGATGGAAAAACATACCGGCGCTATAAAGCAAGCTCTGAATTTAAAGTTATAGGAAATATTGGAGAGCCTGAGATTTTATATCGGGCATTTTGTCTTCAAATTCCGAGAGATGCAAATAATATCAAGATTGAATCTACTGAACATTACCTTAAAGATACCAAGAATGAAAACGTTAATCTTTACCCTATCCCAGAAATTATATTTGAAAAAGACCCCGATGGATTAATGGGGAGCAAGGAAGTCTTTGCGATTGATGAAGAATTTTATGAAAAAGATAAAAATTTCCCAGAGGCTCAAGCACAAATCGTGGAAGAAGGATTTAAACATGATCTGCGTTTAATTCGAATAGCCGTTCCTGTAATGACCTACAATCCTAAAGCAAAAATTACACAAGAAATTAAAACCGTTAAACTTACAATTACATATGAGTCTCAAAAAGAAAATAAAATATCGATCAATGCACAAAAAGATCCATTTCATAAAGTATTTAACGCTACTCTGGCAAACTATACCTATCACAATATAAAACCTTCTATGGGCACTGAAATGCAAGGAGGGATTAAAGAAATCAGAGGAGAAGACTTAATTAATCCTGAGTGGGCAAATCAAAATGACTTTTATCCTGATTTCTTGGTTATTGCAGCCAAGGTCTTTGACGAAGAAGCCTCTGAGCCTCTTCAAACATGGGCTCAACATAGAGCGTTTACCGAAGAAGGGGGACAACATAATGTTGCCATCGCCTATGTCGATGAAATTGTAAATGCCTATCCAGCACCAGGTCTTGAAGCAGAACAAATTAAAGCCTTTATTGAAATGGTGTATACAAACTGGCGAACACTTGAAGCCAAGCCAAATCTTAATTTTCTGATGCTGGTTGGCGATGCAGACATGGGAGGCAATTCAAACTCTTGGTTTTTGTCGACATGGCGATCAACCCCTGAAGCTGGTGATACAGGAGACAACGACTACTCTTGGCTCGTGGGAAACGATACTTTAGACGATCTTATGCTCGGACGCCTTCCTGCCAAAAATGAAGAAGAGCTAAGCATTATGGTTAACAAAACCATTAATTTTGAAACAAATCCTCCTCAAGGAGAAAACCATTACGGGACAAGATCGCTAATGCTATATGGTGATATGTATTTAAAAACCGTAACTCCTCCTGAGGCAAGCACGAATACCCGCAACCTACTCTTATCTAAAAAACAAGAACTTGATGAATTCCACACAAATTATTTAAAAAATCTTCCAGATTTTAAATACGATAGTGATACTGCAACTCAAATATTAAATACAGCTGGAGCTCTCTTCGTCGGATACAATGCACACGGATCCACAACTGGTGGATGGGGTCCTAATGTTAACGTCTTCAATCTTGAGAATTTTAACAAACTTCCAGTAACTGTTTTAGCTCTCACATGCAACACAGCAGGATTTGATCACGAATCTTCCAACGCTTATTCAGAAAAATGGATCAAGCATGAAAATGGTGGATCCGTTAGCTACTGGGGATCAACTCGCGTTGCCACAAATGATCCCGAATCTCATACAAACTTTTTCTCATCTGTTTTCGGCTCTAACATTTCTACCCTAGGAGCTGCTATCAATTTAGTAAGAGCACGATTTTCTGGAAATACAGCAACCGTAGAAAAACACCGTAAAATTTATAACCTTCTTGGTGATCCATCTATTGATTTTTCAGCTTATATTGGCGAATCTACCAAACCTGACCTAACCAATGTTCAAACAATAAGCAATCCTGAGAATCCAGAATTCTATAACCAAAATATGAGTACAATATCCTCCTTTAAAAATAACTCAAATCAGGAGCTCGATAATATACTTATAAAATTATATTCTCTCGAATCTAGCGAAAAGAATACTCTTGTCAACTGGACTTGCTCTCTTCCTGCTCAAGGATATGAATACGCTAATTTTGACTGGAGTTATACAGGTGAAAGTTCTCGCCATATTATGACCTGGGTTGATCCCGATAACAATATTGAGGAGCTTTCTGAGTTTAACAACTGGCTAAATAGCGAAATAAAATATTTTCCAATTTATGTAGACGCAGATAACAATACCGGAGTTGAACATGGAACGCAGCAAGAACCTTTTAAGAAATTAAATACTGCCATCTCTCATGCATTTGAGCATGATCTTATCGGTGATGATGATTGCAGACCTGACCGATGGAAGGCAGTTGAAATAAAATTAGGTGACGGGACATACGGTGATGGAAGCGAAATCGAAACGGGTAGCTTGGTCTTAAAAAGCGAACATGGCGCTAAAAAAACAGTTGTTCTGGATTCCCTAAAGATTAATGGCTCTTCATACCACATTGAAGGAATCACTTTTAAGGGAGGAAACGGGCAGGATTCTGCAATTAGCATACGTCAATCTAAAAACACTAGCCAAAATAATGATATGCACATGCTTATTCGAAACATTTTTACAAAATGGGACGGATATGCCCTCGATATCAATCAGCAAGATTTTCCTCATCCTTTTCCACAAACATGCCACAAGCTTAACAATAATCTTTTTCATAATAACTTTGGTACAATTTACGCAAATGCAAAACAAAACGTACAGCTATTTATAGCAAATAATACTTTTTCAAATAATGAAAATAATCTTTTTCTTATCTCACCCGTATCTCAGAATTCGTCGATAATAAAAAAAGAGATCAATTTAAGCCTTAGAAATAACATTATGTGGAACACTGGAGAAACTAGCGGGGCAGGAGCATTTCCTGAGAGAATATCATTCTTTTACAAACAGTATAACGATATCAATGATACTACTTTCTGGGAAGAATTTGGACTCAACGAAACAAATATTAATGATAATCCAAAATTTAGAAATTCTGGACAAAATGATTTTCATCTTAATTCAGACTCTCCATGCATTAACACAGGAAATCCCTACTCCAATTACAACGATCCTGACGGCTCGCGTAACGACATGGGAACTTACGGAGGTCCTGAAGCTGTTCTAAGACCAATCAGAATTATAAGTCCTATTCACGGTCAAACATTGCAATCTCAAGCTCAACCTCCATTTGAATATGAACTTAATATCAAGTGGGACGCTTATCAGCTTAATCCGCAAGATCTTGTTAATATTAATATTTACCATAGAGAATATGAATTTGCTTCTCCAGACAAAGGGATCACCGACCCTTATTATATAGGGAAAAAAGTTATCGACTTAGATGTTCTAACAGAAAACAACAACATCTACTCAACAATCATTGAACAAATCGCTCCAACTCAGTCATACTGGCTTACGATTACGAACCACGACAATCCAGAAGAGTTTGAGAAAATTAATTTTAAAATTTCATCAGAAAATCAATCGATTTATAACAATCGATAAAAGAATTATTTATACAAAAATCAATACAATTAAAAACCAAAACAAGGGGAAAATCATGACAAAAATAAACACAAAACATCTTGTTGTACTCGTTGCTATCATTGGCCTGTTATTAAATGTTGCAGCACCAGGCCTAACACAAACCTTTCCATCCTGGGGCAATCATGAACCGTCAGGAGGAACAGGAAATATCGTGCCACCAAATGGGCAAGAATTTGTCCGTCAAGACCCGATGCCTGAGGACATGGAAGATATTACAATATTTGCATCTAACAAAGATGGAATCAAGCTTAGAGTTGAATTTCCAGACGTCTTTGATTATGAATTAACTGCTAGCCCTGACAATACAGAATATCGTCGCTATAAAGCAAATAGTGGATTTAAAGTTACAGGAGAAATAGGAGAACCTGAAATCCTAAATCGAGTGTTCTACCTGCAAGTTCCAAGGGATGCAAGCAACATAAAAATTAGTTCTACAAATCAACAACTCAAAGGGGATAAAAAAGAAAATATTGAACTTTATCCTATCCCAGAAATTGTATTTGAAGAAGATCCGGAAGGATTCATCGGAAGCGAAGAAGTCTTTACAATTAATAAAGATTTCTATGAAAAAGATCAGTTCTTCCCAGAAGCCCAAGCTCAGATCACCGAAGATGCTTTTAAACATGATCTACATCTCATTCGCGTATCTATTCCTGTTATGCTGTACAATCCTAAAGCTACAACAATCCAAGAGATTAAAGCTGTTGAACTCAAAATTTCCTATGAAAGTCAACTTGATGAAAATAGCATTGCTATCAATTTTAAAAGAGATCCCTTTCACAAAGTATTTAATGCAATTGTTCCAAACTATACCTATCGAAACATAAAACCTCCTATGGGTTCTAACCTAGAAGGCGGCGTTGTCGAGCTCACCAAAGAAGATTTAACTAATCCGAGTTGGGCATCACAGAATCATTTTTATCCAGACTATCTTGTTATTGTTGCCAGAGATACCTTTAGCGTCGCTCTTAACAATTGGGCGGACCATCGTATCGATGAAGCAGGAGGACAACACAATATTGCCATTGCCTATCTTTCTGATATCAAAGACGCCTATCCTTCCCAAAATCTTGTAGAAGAAAAAATTAAAGCCGCTATCGAAATGGTTTACACAAATTGGCGAGTCCTTGAAGAGGTTCCAAGCCTTAACTTCTTAATGTTAATCGGGGATGCAGATATTGGAGGAAATACAGCTCCATGGTTTTTACCAACATGGCGATCAACCCTTGAGGCTGATGACACTAGCGATAACGACTATGTCTGGCTTATTGGAGATGACGACATCAATGATGTCATGATGGGACGTCTTCCTGCCAAGGATGAAGAAGAGCTAAACACAATGGTCACTAAAATTATTAATTTTGAGAATAATCCTCCTCAAGGTGAAAACCATTATGGCACAAGATCATTGATGCTATACACTTTAGGGGATCCCTACAGAACTCTACCCTCGAGCGACATAACGCGTAATTTTTTACTTGGCCAAAATCAAGAGTTCGATGAATTTCATAATTACTACCTGCCTTACTATGAAAAGTTTCACTATGACAGCGATACTATTAAAACCCTTTTAAATGAAAAAGGAGAGCTTTTTGTCGGATATGAGGGTCATGGAAACTACAATGGATGGGCTGAAAATGTTAATATTTATGACCTTGAAAACAACGATAAACTTACATCTGTTGTTGTAAGCTTAGCTTGTCAAACTGCTTTTTTTGATTACCCTGACTCCGATTCTTTCGGAGAAAGATGGCTTAAGCATGAAGAAGGAGGGTCTGTATGCTATTTTGGAGCAGCACGAAATGGGGTTATGAGTTTCTTGATGCAAGAATTCTTTAAAATAATTTATAGAAATAACTTAACAACCGTAGGAGCATCTATTGATGCTTTTAGAATACATTTATCAGATCCTGATAAGAAAGTTTATAATCTTCTAGGAGATCCTGCCACTGATTTCTCGAACCATCTCGGACAATCAACAAAAACAGATTTAAAAATCCGGGATACCTGGCATACACCTGAATCGCCAACATCTCTAAACGAACCTATGACGTTTTCGTCTTGGATAGAAAATAAATCTGATACATCCGTAAGCAATATACCTGTGCAACTATTATCTGTTGACTCAGGCAACTTTAACGTTCTCGATGAATGGACCATTCCTTTTTTACCACCATCATCTGGAGCAGTTAATGATTTCTCTTTAAGCTATCAGGCTGAAAGCTCCAGGCTCTTAGTGTCTTGGATAGATCCAGCCAATACAATTGATGAACTTTCAGAATTTAATAATTGGCTAAATTATGACGCTAAATATTTTCCAATCCATGTTAACCCAAGCAGCACAAGCTCTATTGAACATGGAACGCTTGAGAATCCCTTTAAAGAATTATCGAGCGCTGTTGAACATGCAATGGATAAAGATTTGGTTGGAGATGGATATATTCTTCGAAATATAGGTCCTATCGAAATCCATCTAGCCAAAGGAGCTTACGGCGAAGGAGACCTTATAGAATCTAAAAGTCTTATTCTTAAGGGAACAGAAGGTGCCGAAAAAACTATCCTTTTTGACAGCCTTCATGTCATTGGTGAATATTTACAGGTTGAGGATATTACCTTTGATGGAAGCAAACGACTTTACGGCCCTACTATTGAGTCCGAATGCAAACCAGTTTATCACAGTAAATCTGGACATCACAATTATTTTATCCGCAATATATTTAAAAACTGTAACAATAACTATGCAATAAAAATAAAACGAAACATGAACACCTCCTATCAAAGCGTATGTGATTTTTATAACAACATTTTCCATGATAACTTTGGAACAGTCTACTTTTTGGACTCTGGTTGGAAACAAAATCACTTAAAATTCTACAATAATACTTTTACAAATAATCAACATAATTTATATTTAGACTCAGAGTCTACTCAACCATCAGAATTATCTTTTGGCTTCAGAAATAACATCACCTGGAACAACGGCAACACAACTGTACAAGTTGCTCCAGACATGATATCAGTTGGAAACAACAATACCGATGATCAAACCTTTTGGGACTTAGGATGGGCTAATCCTCAATATAATTTTAGCGAAGACCCAAAATTTAAGAATCCAGAAGGTAACGATTTTACACTTAATCCTGACTCGCCATCAATCGATGCTGGCAACCCTCAGCCACGGTACAACGATCCTGATGGCTCAAGAAATGATCAAGGGGCCTTTGGTGGACCTCAAGCAGATATGCCACCGATTCAAATCATCAACCCCATTCATGGATCAACAATTATTGCCAACACACAAGAACCGATACCAATCAACATTCAATGGAGCGCCTATAAGCTTAATTCAAGCAACTATGTCGAAATTGAAATGTATCACATTGAATACGAAATGGCTCCTCCAGACAAAGGTAGTAGCACTCCTTATTATATAGGAAAGAAAGTCATCGACCTTGATAATATTCTTGTCTCTGATTCAGGATCACTTGCCTTTGAGCTTATTCAAGAGAGTCCTAATCAAACTTACTATTTAACAATTAGGGATCCTTTTATTAATATAGGAGATTCTGATAAGATTAATTTCAAAATTATGTCAGAAAATCAATCGATTCATAACAATCGATAAATAATATAATTTTTTTAATAAGTTTCAATTAAGCCAGATTTCTATAGAAATCTGGCTTAATTTGTGTTCTAATATATAAATCATTTAAAAAATTCTTTTATCTTATTTATGCAAAAAATTCTTCAAGAAATCTTAAAATCCTCAAAGACAGCACAACTCTGTGCCTTAGCAACGGTTGTCGAATCATCTCTAAAAGGAACTCCTCAGAAAGCTGGTGCCAAAATGCTTATATTTTCTAATGGCTCCATCGAAGGAACAATAGGAGGAGGAAGTAATGAGAAAAAAACAATAAAAGAGAGTCTTGAAGCCATTAAATCTAAAACTCCGCGCCTAGTTGAACTTAATTTCTCTAAAAAAGAAAAATATCTTTGCGGAGGCACATTAAAAGTTTTTATTGAACCTATTTTACCTCAAAATCGGCTAATCCTTTTTGGAGCTGGACATGTTGGTCTTGCACTATCTTTTTTAGGAAAATTTCTTCAATTCGACGTAACTGTCGTCGACACCAGAAAAGATTTTATCGATAAAAAGAAATTTGCACATGTTGACCATGTTATCAACACATCTTCAACAGAAACCATAACAAGCCTTGATATCAATCAAAATACATATATTGTCATCGCTGCACATAATCATGAAAGCGATTTCCAATTTCTCAACTATTTCTTAAAAACAAATAGTGCATATTTAGGGGTTATCGCCAGTCAATCAAAGCGAAATCAATTTATTGCTCAATTAAAAGAAAAAAAGATATCTTCAAAAATAATAAACAAAATTCATATGCCTATTGGTATTGATATTGGCGCTCAAACGCCCAACGAAATCGCTTTATCCGTAATGGCTGAAATCATATCTATTTCAAAGAAAGAATTTGTTGGCTCAAAGAAATTTAATCTAAAGAAGAAGGGAACAAAGAAATGACAAAAGATGAAGCTATCGATTTAATTAAAGATGCCGGATTTGGATTCTTAGCAACAACAGAAAACGATCAACCAAGGCTTAGACCTATCGGCCCGTACGTAGACGCCGAAGGAAGAGTTTTCATTGCTCTTTTTTCTAACAGACGCTCTATTCCACAAATTAAAAATAATCCAAAAGTTGAACTGTGCTTTGTCGATCGAAAAATGTCTTATTGTCGAATTTCTGGAAAAGCAAAAATCACAAATAATGATGAAAATAAGAAAATTATGTGGGACAACAGTCCCATGCTTAAACAATATTTCAGTGGACCTGAAGACCCAAATTTTTCTCTAGCTGAAATTGAAATAACTCAAGCAGAAACCATGTCTGCAAGCGATCAATCTTATCAAGAAGTTGCCTGGAAATAAGAAACATCTCGAAATGTAATATATTTTAATTTTAAACACACAAAGCACATCTATTTTTTAAGCTTACATGCATCGCATAAGGCAAAATCACCAAAAAATTGCAAAAAACCCCTAAAAAGTCTTAAAAAATCAATAATTCTCACCCCAAATCTTGGCAAAACTGACTTTTATATGATATATTTAGATTAATACTAATATATATATTATATATAATGAAAATAATAACAAAAAGAAATAAAAATAGCATTATTTTTATTCTTGCATTATGTTTTTTTGTGCAAAATGTCTTTAATGCTCACAACTCATTTGCTAACAATGCTTTAGGCCTTGTACAACCACTTGCCAATGTCAGTGCAAACCCTATTATTCTGCAGGGAATCAAACTTGACAGCAAAAATCCCCTTACAATTGATTTTATTGCAAAATACGATCTTGATCGCTTAGAAAAACCAAATATCTCAAGAATTTTTAACCGACAAATTCGATATTTTTTAGCAGCACTCACCTTACCCGAACAAGATCTATGGGTTAACTTCTCACCTTTTGAAAAAAACAGAATTATCCCCAATACTCTCTCGCAAACAGAACTAGGGGAAATCATGCTTATTAACGATTATTTCTTAAAACAAGTTGTTTCAACGTTTATGTCTCCAGATAATGAGTTCGGAAAGAATCTCTGGGACAAGATTTATAAAAAAACATACCAAGAATACGGAACAACTAGCATAAGCCTAGATTATTTTAATAAAATCTGGATTGTACCTAAAAAATCGGTTGTTTATCAAAAAGATAGCATGGCATTAATCTTAAGCAGTGATCTTAAGGTTATGCTTGAAAAAGACTATTTAGCAGCGCAGCAAATCCAAAAACACAAGCAATCTGACGATTCAAATATTTTAAACCTCCAAAAAGAAGGAGAGGATCTAGTTTCTCGTGAAATATTTAAGGAGATCATCATTCCAGAAATTGAAAATATGGTGAATAATGATAAAAAGTTTTCATCTCTACGCCAGATTTATCACGCCTTGATTCTTGCAAAATGGTATAAAGATTATTTTCATACTTCTGATTTATATAAAATGTATGTTAATAAAAATAAAATTAATGGCATCGATGTCATCGATCAAGAATTTACCAAAAAGATTTATAAAGATTATGTCTCTCTTTTTGAAAATGGAGTTAAAAATATTGTTCGCGTTGAATATGATCCTTACGAAAGAAAAAATGTCGCAAGACGCTATTTTTCTGGAGGCATCCTTGGAGAAGTAAGAAATAAATATGTTAACAACTTAACAAAATTTCCATCCCTGAAAAAGAATGAAGAATTTATCCAAGGGCGATACAGGTTTCAGCCAATAAACAATTCGGCAGCTGCTTCCAGCAATTTAAACCAAAAAATACCTCCTAAAAGAGTTTCTCACTTCTTCACAGAAAATAAAAAAGGAACCATTTACACAAGAGCAAGCTACTTTAGCCCTGAACAAGTAGAAATATTCTCTGGATACGCTTTTATTCAATCAAAATCTGAAAGAATGAACACTAGAAAATCTACAAAAATAATGTCCCCAAAGGATCTCGAACTAGGCCTTACTGTTGTTGAAACGTTCACGCCAGACGGACAAAAAAAACTGAGGTTTTTTCCTCTCAGAATGAAATGCTTAAATTTAAAAAAGCTCAGGAAAAAGTATTTATCAATCAAGCAAAAAAAATCAAGCTTTCCAAGGAAGTCACCCAAAATAAGCTTCATTACGTTATTCGCGGACCAAAATCTTTTCATCTTTCTCTTAATGAAAATAATCTTAAAGATCTTTTCTTAAAATTTGATGATAGCGCAACTAACATCACACCCTTTAAAATATTAAAATACAGAAGTCTTGAAGATGGAGCCTGGTTTTTTGATCACCCAGATTTATACACAAATTATCATTCTCAAAGAAACTCTTTACAACTACAAGACCTAATCATAGATCAAGGTTTCAATTCTCAAGATCCTACACAATCAAAATTAATCAGAACACAAACAGAAAGCTTTCCTAAGGTTAAACCTGAAAACGCATTTGAAAGCCAAGAAAACTTTAATCTTTTCTTTGAAAGTTCTCTAGAAAATTACATTGAAAGAAATTCAAAAAAGAAAGTTTCTTTAGATGGACCAGAAGGGCTTGTTCACTTCTTACTCAATCAATTATTCGAAGAAAACAACAAAACAAACCGCGAACAAATCGCTAAATTCTTAGGACTTTATCTTGATTCAATCCGAGTCTTGATTAAAGGCTCAAAGAAAATAGGTGAGCAAACTCACAAGAAAACACTTGGTCGAGTTCTTAAAACGGTAAATAATCTTTATAACGAAAAAGAATCAATCTTAAGGCTTTACTACATAGCGCGCGCAAATAAAAGTAGAGATTTCTTAAAAATAATTGAAAAATATAAAAATAAAATTCTCCTAAAAGAACCTAAAGCTTTAATGGTGGATGTTGGAGAAATATTCAGGGATTTGCTCAAAGATCTTCTTGATTATTCCGGCCTTACAATAAAACAATTTAGCAATTTTATAGGAATCCAAGAAACAGGAATCGCTCTACTCTTAGATGGCAAGAATAATTCTTTTGATTTATCTCTGAACAAGGAAACCTCTAAACTTTTTGTTTTGTCCTATAAGCTAATAACGAGAAATCAAAATGAAGAATTTCTATCAAGAATTCAAGAAGAACTTGAAATTCTTTTCTTAGGTTTAGCTCAAAAAAGAACTCCGGAAGCCTTATGGAAATCTGCTCAAGGTGGTGAATTAACTTTTCTTGACATGATACAGATTATCGAACGTCAAAAGAATACAAATCGTAAAAATCAATATAAAAACCTACCTGAAGCAACAAAAAAAGAAATCACCCAAGAATCCTTCCTCGGGAATCTTTCTCGTCTTTTAAACAAAAAAGGCTCTTTTAAAAGTCCCAACTGGCAAAATGCTTTCATTGCCTGGTCTGGAATAAAAGAGCAAAGCACAAAAGATGAAATTCTTAATTTTATTTCTCAAGAAGAAGACACTCTTTCCAAAGAAGAAAATCCAGAAGCTACCACAATTACCGAGGAAGAAAGAACAAGATTTAATAATTTTTTTAAGAATTACTTATTAAAATTCTACATTAAAACTCATTTTAAAGATATAAATCCAAGCAATTTCATATCTAACCTTATTGAAAAAGAAGAAAATGAATTTAAATTAAATAAAAAAAGCTTATTGCGATACTTAAACATTGGACGCATTGCTTTATCTCAATTCATTACAGATTCTGATACAAGACCAGCAACAAAAGCTTTACATAAAATTCCCTTAAGCAAAATAATTGAATCCTGCAACCTAAGCACACCTTATACATTTTTTCTTGCTAGAATCATTCGAGGAGATAAAAACTTAACAATACAAAAGATTATTGAAAAATATGAAATTCTGGAAATAAAAACTGATCAAGAGAAAAAAAATGTATTTTGCCAAATATTTAAAGACTTAATAGACTATAGTGGCTTTTCACGATCCTATGTGTCCAGAAACCTTAACAATTTAAACCAGAACTATCTTTCGGATATCATAAAAGGCACCTATCATGAAATCGGAATTGAAGAAAGAGAGATGCTTGTTGATTTTTTTATTCCTTTAGTTCCATATTCAGAAAATAAAAAATTAGAAGAAAACAATGAAATCGATACTGAGAATAAAGAAATTCAAAACGAGAGAGAAAAATTAAAAGAAATTCTAGATCATACAAAAATTCCCATAGGAATAAAACAAGAAAGAACAGGTAGAAATAAATCTGCGCAACCCATATTCACCAAATATATGCCAGAACGACAAGAAGATTTTAATCAATTTTTTAAAAAACAACTTTATCAATATATAAAAATGGCTTCCTTCAAAGAAGCACATCTTTTCGGAAAATATGGATTTATCAACTATCTATCAAAAACATTCTACGGGCAAAATCACATCCTGGTGTCTTACCTAGGATTAGACAGCAGACAAACCTTATCTCGCCTAAGAAATACAGAACCAGCGGAACTAGGAGATTCGAAAATAACAAGCTCAAGAATAACTCACGACCTCGCCAAACATTGTCTCGCTGAAAACTGGACATCCAATTGGCTTTTATATCACATTTCTCGAGGAAATAAAGATGTCGACCTAACAAAGAATATTTATGAATTAAAAGAAAGAATATCCAGCATCTCAGAAATCGGAATGATCGACAGAGAAGCTATTTTCTTAGAACTTTTTGATAAAATGATCGAATTTAGCGGAATACCAACAACAATTGCTGCAAAAGAACTAGGATACAGCACAAGAGGGGGATTATCTTTAATTTTATCAGGAAAAGAACTTCCTAACATGTCTAAAACTGATGATATTGTCGATTTACTTTATCCAGATTTTGGTAATATTTTTTCTTCTCCAAAAAAACAAAAAGAAATAAAAGAAAATAGAAAAGATCTAAAACTTCTCTTACTCGGACTTAATCGCAAACGAACCATCGAAGAATTATTGAACGAAGCGAGTGACCCAAACTTAAGTTTATCAATATGGAGAATCCCCGAAATAATTAGACGACAAAAAGCAAAAACGATTCCAGAGTTCTATAAGGAATTTCAAAAAAATATGAAAACCAATTTAAAACAAGCAACATTCGAGAATTATCTTTTTCAATTTGAGAAAAAACACCATCGCCCAGAAAACTCTGAGTGGACAAAAGCCCTAATTTACCTTTTGGGATTTAGAAATAAAAATGTCAAAGATAAATTTACTAGATGGCTTAATGGCTACGAATATGAAATAAACAAAATTTCATACAATCAATTAAAGTCCATTGATAACTTACAACAAGAATATCAGCTTTCAGAAAGAACATCCTTAAAAACGCTTTTAAAAATCAATAATCTCAAGAGCTTGCAGGCGTCACTAATAAAATCCTTATCCATTAATGTCTCCCTAAATTTAGCAAAAATAAAACATAAAAATAAAACAATAGGATTCTTTTTATATCACATAACAGAATCAAAAAATGACAAAATCATCAATCAAACTATTACAATCGATTTATTCGATATTGTGTATAGCCCTACAAAAAATCCATTTTATTTTATTCTTTCAAATTTTATATCTGAAATACTATCACCAGAGCCATCAGAATACGAAAAAATTATTTCAGTCTCCTTGAGCCCAGAAATGCTTTCTTTCTCTAATAACTTTCCAGAATCTAACCGCGAAGAAATCCTGCAACATATCAACACAACCTTAAAGCAAACAGCAGATATAAAACAAAAAAAACAAATACGTATTTCACAAAAGAAAGAGCAAAAACCTCGAGAGAAAAGTAAAAGAAAATTAAAACAAAAACCTAAAAAGAGTGAGAGCGATTACGATCCCGATTTTAAAGATCCGATTATTTCCGTTATTAACGCAAGCGAAGGAATGCAAAAAGGGAAACAGAGAGACTCCAAAGAACAACAAATATTTAACAGCTCACTCTCAAGATCTCTTAAAAAATATCTACAAAACACTGAAAGAAGTAAAATATCAATAGACGGCGAAAATGGCTTTATTAAATACTTGTTTCAAAATAATAAAATCACATCTGATTATGGAGAATTCTGCAATTTTTTAAATATAACGCGTTTTGGCTTATCAGGACTTTTATTAAATCGCCAAGAAACAATCGAAAAAACAACTCATAATCACATATTAGAAAAAATAACAAAACAATGTCAACCTTCTAAAGAAGACATTTTAATGCTTTATTACATTGCCCGTGGGAACAAAGAAATAGCAATCCCAAAAGTCGTAAAAATATACCTAAAAAAAATTAAAGAAAACCTTGATGATACTCAAAACAACAAAAAGACAATCTTTAAAGATTTAATGGAAATTCTCATGAATTTTCATGGATTAGATTATATTCAACTTGCAGATTTTCTTAAAGAAGAAAGTAGTGAAATTTATGAATTCTGGGGAGAAAATCGCGATTTCTTCGGATTAAGCACTCCAAGCAATATTGATCACATGACTGATTTCTTTATGAACTTGCATCAGAGTCTAAACAAGAACATAAATGAAGAAAGCTTAATCCAATTAAAAAAGAATTTTAAAATAATCTTCACAGATATCTCAAACGCAAAAGATCAGTCCTTTAGCAAGAAAAGCAGCTCTAATCTCAACAATTTATCAAGCAAAGGAGGAATAGATTTCACAGGCACCGATACGCCTACTCAAGAAAATCTTAATCACTCTGCAACAAATCTAAAAACATTAGAAACAGAAGACTTTAATAACGATATTAAAGGACTTGTCCCAATCAGAATAAATTTCTCTGCCAACGTTGATATTTTTTCTTTTTATGGAGAACCAAAACCATTATAATATAGTCAAAGAAAGTTCGAAATTAGCTAGAAACAATAAACACCTAAACAATCTTCAAAGTCTTTATGACTTGCTTCTCGTCATAACCTTTGTTAAAATAAATAATTACACAAAGGAATAATGCGATGAAACTAATTAATACTGGCCTTAAAGAAATCTTATCATTTAGCCCTCTGAAATTCTTTATCATATTTCTTTTTATTCTTAACGCAACACCAATCAATAGCTACGCCGATACTTCTTTTTCTAAAAATGTTAAACCTAAAACAATAATGTCAATTATCTCAACCATAGAAACAAATCAAAACATTCCTTTTGGAAAATCTAGCAAATCTAAGTCCAAGAAGATTCTGACAGAACAAAATGGTGAATGGCCCCCAATCTGGGAAGTGCCACAAGAAAACTCACCATCAGCACCGCATTTTATTGTTGTTACACTTGTTTCAAACCCTCGAATAAATGATTTACCTCTCGAAGAAGGTGATTTTATAGGAGGATTCTATACTGATGATAATGGGAATTTACAATGCGGGGGAGCCAGGGCATGGAATGATACTACTAATATTGGCATAGCTTTGCATAAGAACGATTATAATACTCCTGAAAAAGACGGGTTTTCAAATGGTGAACAGATATATTTTAAATTTTTCTCCTGGGCTACATTAAAAGATTATGATATTGATGTTATAGATTTTGATGAAGAAGGTGTTTATAGCGGAACTGACATATGGTACTCGTTGAGCATATCGACTGTTCTCAATATACAGGCCCTAGTTGACTTTGACGCCTATGGCTTAGCCACCCCTTCAACAGTTTGCCTTAACGATTTCATATCTTTTGAAGCTCATACAGACTTTGTCCCAGGAACGCCTCCGTATGAATTCTCTTGGCTTGATAATGTCACTGGTTTTTTATCAAACGAATTGACTTTTTTTGTTGAAGCTGTCGATGGAATTACAAAATATTTTTTAGAAGCAACAGATGGTGATAATAACATTTCTGAGCCAAGCCAAATAATTTTTACCGTCCGAACTTCACCAGAGGCAGATGCCGGAGAAGGTGGCATTATATGCGAAAACACTTCTTATCAATTAGACGGTTTCGCCCAAGGCGATTATGGAAATACGTCTTGGTCAACTTCGAGCGATGGAACATTTGATAATCCAGGAATTCTTGATCCCATTTATTCTGTTGGTGATTATGCATCGACAAATCCTCAGCACACATTAAACCTAAACGTTCAGCCTCTTGAGGCCGATATTTGTCTTGAAGCTGATGATAATGTAACAATCACAATTACAAAAAATGCTGAACTTGCAGCAGGGGAAGACCAAGATTGTTGTTCTTTGCCTTATGTTCCTCTAACTGCAAGCGCAAGTGCTACTAGCTTTGATTCTTCAACTGTGCAGTGGACTACTTCTGGAGATGGTTTCTTTTCAGATCCATCTAGCTTACAAACAACATATACGCCAGGATTTTCTGACCTCTCCAATGGATCTATTACTGTAGAAGCTTGTGTATCTTCTCAAGAACCATGTAACGCAACCGCCTGCGATTCGATTATTTACACTTTCTTTCCAACACCAACAACCAATGGTCCCTCCTCAAAAACAAAATGTGAAGATCAAACAGTTTCTATTTCAGGGGTTGCCGCTAATTATAATTCGCTCCTTTGGACCTCTGATGGAGATGGTTATTTTGAGAATCCAAATGTCTTTCCAGGGCTTTATCACTTTGGAGAAAACGATATTTTAAATGGTTCTACCATGGCTACCATTACAGCTAGCTCTGAAATATGCCCGAATAACCCTGCAACAAGTGATACAAATCTTATTATTAAAAAACTTCCAATTCTTGATGTAGGCGATGACCTTTTTTATCACAATCCACCGACACAAATTCCTTTAAGTGCATCAGCAAACATCTATACTACCGTTTTATGGTCAACTTCTGGGTCTGGATCATTCTCAAGCCCAACATCTTTAGCAACAAACTACAATCCATCTGCTGGAGATATCGAAAATTGTTCTGTGATTTTAACTTTAACGGCAGGAGCTGTCTCACCCTGCACAGGCACAAAATCTGACTCATTGAATATTAGCTTTAATAATTTGAACAGCCAAGAATTGTCTTTTCGTTCAGGCTGGAACGTTATTTCATTTAATGTTCTTCCTGAAAACATGGATATGGCAACCATCGTTGAACCACTGATCGCTCAAGGAATCCTAGAAATTCTACAGGATGACCATGCAAACACTCTTTGGCCAGCATACAACATTAATACCATAGGCCAAATGAGCACAAACGAAGGCTACAAGGTCAAGATGACCGATAATGCGACATTAATCATAGAGGGTTCTGCAGTTCCTTTACCGACAGCATTAACTCTCAATGAAGGCTGGAACACCATAGGGTATCCTTCCAGAGAAGAACAAGATGCCTTATCCGTATTGCAACCTTTGATTGATTCTGGAGTGCTCATGCAAGCTATAGATGAAGACAACAACACTGTTAGCTTCATAGACGGAACTTGGGTCAATCAAATTGGAAATTTTAAGCCAGAAGAAGGGTATCACGTAAAAGTAACTTCTGGTTGCACTCTATCCATCATCCAATAAACCATTCTAAAAAACTTATCAAGAAGTCCTAAAAAATCAATAATTTTTCTCTAGATTCTGGCAGAACTGATTTTTATATGATATTCTTATGTAGAAATATAATCAAAAATAAGAATTAATTAATTCCACATTATAAATTTCCTAAAAATCATCTACAGACTATAAGGGGAAAAATGCAAAACCATCCATTAAAAAATAAAAAAACAATCTTATCGAGAGCTGCTGTAATTTTAATCATTATTATTGCTTTTTCAACCTTAGTATTAACTATTTCTGTCTATGCTCAAACTTCACATCTTTCGTTGGAAAATCAAAAAGAAAGCAAGCTAATACAAAATCTCAAAACACGTAATCTTCGGCCAAAGAATAAAGAAGCTAATGTCGATAAACCTCTCCCTAAGGATTACGTTCCAGGTGAATCTTCTGAAGACTTGATTCAAAAACTAAAAAAAGGCTCTGCTTCAAAAACAGACAACATAGTTTTTGACCAACAACTCTATTTGATGGATGTTTTTCAAAATGAAAGTAAAAATATCACAATAAATGTGACAGGAGAAAATATTCAAAATATCTATTTAACAGGTGCTCCTGATTTTGTGACTCTCCAATATACTCTAGGGGAAGATTATACTACCCTGACAATATCCCCGCCGCTGGGTTCTCAACCATGGATATACGATTTTCTTGTATGGGCAGAAGACACATCGGGAACAACAACATATACAAGAGTCAAGATATCAGTAAAAGAATCAACAATATTTCCAATCTTTGAACATTATTCATACGCCATAGATGCCGAAAAAACAACTTCACAAGAGCTTGTCATTAATGTTGCAGATGACGATCTCGAAGGAATTTATGTAGAAGGAGAGGTTCCAGATTTTGTCAGCTACAATTATGTTGCAGGAGAAAATTCTTTAACCCTTTCTATTTCTCCTACCTCTAATGATGAATCAGGTCTTCATCTTTTTCAGATACGCGCTGAAGATGCTCTTTCGCACACATTCTCAGTAGAAGTGTATATCTTTGTTCATGAATATAATGATTTAGCAGAAAAAATCTCGCCACATGGCGTAAACACAAATCATGCAGGGTTTGGAAGTTCTACAGCTATCTCTGGTAATTATGCAGCTGTTGGTGGACGAGGTGGATACAATACAAACTATAACAGGGTATCCATTTTCAAACGTGAAGGTGAATCATGGTTGTTCACCCAGGAGCTACGACCTGAGTCTGGCGCACAAGAATTCTTCGGAAAAACAATTGCGATGAATAACGAATGGTTGTTTGTTGGTTCCAACGAATATAATCCTGACCATAATCCTATACATAGGAAGCAAGGAACAGTGTATGTATACAGAAATACTGGATCTGGTTTCGAACTAACGCAACAGTTGATCGCAAGCAATGCAAATGGCTTTCACTTCTTTGGTCGCTCAATAGATATCTCCGGTTCAACAGCGATTGTCGGATCGCAATGGCATCCAAACCGTTTAAAAGCTTCAGGATCCGTGTATATATATGAGCTAGAAGGTATCAATTGGGTTGAAAAAGATATACTCAATTCACCTCAACAACGATTTAAGGATCGGTTTGCTGAAAGCGCAATTTCTATTGATGGTAATTTTATTATTGTTGGAGCTTATCAAGATGATCAAATCGATTCAGCAGCTGGAGCCGCATACATTTTTGAAAAAAGTGAAAATGCTTGGCAAGAAGTGGTAAAGCTTTTTGCAAATGATGGAGACGCTCTCGATCGCTTTGGTTCGTCTGTGGCTATTTCTGGAAATTATGCTTTGGTGGGATCTCCAAGCGATGAAGGCCCATTGCCTCAAGAAATAAACTTTGGATCTATGTATATTTTTAAACGAGATATATCTGGAACATGGATATTACAAGGCGAAAAAATACAAGCATCAGATGCCAATGCGTGCGGATATTTTGGAACTTCAATAACCATGGATGAAAACACAGCCATTGTTGGCGCACCTGGTGGGCGCGATCATCTTAGCCAACAAACCGGAAATTCCTATATTATGAAATTAGTCGACGGTAATTGGCAAGAAACTAGCATTCTTTTTCCTGAGGATGGAGTTGCAGGTGACTGGTTTGGTTATTCTGTCGGATTATCACCTTCTCATATTATTGTTGGGGCAAATCGTTCTACGTACTATCCTATGAATACTATCCGTACAGGTTCAGCATATATTTCTCAATATGACACAATAAACATTGACCAACAAATCAGTTTAAAATCTGGCTGGAACGTTATCTCATTTAATGTTCTTCCTGAAAATATGGATATGGAATCCATTGTTGAGCCCCTGATCACTCAAGGAATTCTAGAAATTCTGCAAGATGACCATGCAAACAATCTTTGGCCAGCGTATAACATTAACACCATAGGTCAAATGAGCATAAACGAAGGGTACAAAGTAAAAATGACCGCCAATGCAATGTTAACTATACCAGGTTCTTCGATAGACCTGCCTACAACCCTAACCCTAAATGAAGGATGGAATACAATTGGATACCCTTCATCACAGGAACAAGATGCCTTATCAATATTGCAACCACTAACTGTAATTGGCTCTGAAATTCTTATGCAGGCTGTAGATGAAAATGACAATACGATTAGCTTCATAGATGGCGCTTGGGTTAACCAAATCGGAAATTTCAAGCCAGGGGAAGGGTATCACGTTAAAGTAAATTCTAACTGTACTCTGCCTGTCCCCAAATAACCCTTTCTTTTCACTTCATAGCTTTAAAAAGCTCTAATATTAAGAGATATTTTATATAAAGAAAATATAAAATATCTCTTAATTCCTTTATTTCTAGTAACTTACAATAAATACAAAAATAAAAAGAAACCGCTTTCCCATGCTCTTCTCAAAGCCTTGTGTCGTGATATACACACGCTATACTTGTCGTATGTTACATGCATAATTTAATATGAATCAGGAACAGGAGAATATAAAAATGAAAGCTTATCTATTTAATAAAAAAATCTTTAAATCCATAATTTCATTAACAATAGCTATGATTTTTTTAACAACAAATAGCCTATGTTATGCTAGCAATTTCTCACGTAACATCAAAAGAGGGGAGAAGTTAGATCCAAAAACATCAGATATTTCTGTTATTTACACATTTGATACCCCAGAGCTGACACCTCAAGAAAATGGTTATTTTGAAATAACTATGACAAATACAGAAACAGAGAATGAAACCGGAAAACCAAGAATACCTGTAAGCTATGTAAAAATATTATTGCCGTTTGCGACAGACTTAGATTCATGCACAATTACACCTGGAGAAAAAATAAAATTAAAAGGCATGTACGAAATAGCTTACGGAGACAAGCCAATCCCTATGTTATCAAAAGAAGAATTGATTGCTTCGGGTTTTGATTTATCACCAGCAGAGCCTGATCAAACTATTTATTTATCATCAAACAAATACCCATCAGAAATATTTACAAATCCAACAAAACAAAGCGATAAAGGATACGTCTTTTCGACCTTGAATTTGCACCCCGTGGAATATATCCCATCCACAGGAGAAATCTCATATTACAAGAGCATCACCGTTGAATTAAAAACAAAATCAAATTCAATTGATTACAGCTATCGCGCAAATGAAAAAGACAAGGAATTGATTTTAAATAAATATTTATCAAGAATTACTCGCAAGGCCAACGCCATTAATAAAAAAGAAGGCAAGAATGATGTCGTCGATAAAAACACAGCGTTACAAAAATTAAACGAAAACCAGAAAGAAATTAAGCAAAACATTTTAAATAGTTATCCCACAGATTTTGAGTCAATATCTTCCTCGATGTCCAATGGAAATGTTTATCCTGACGGAAGAAGCCTATCAAAAGCGGGCATGAATCCTCCAGGGGGAAACGCGCCATTAAATCCTCTAACTGGAGATTGCCAATATCTCATCATTACAAATGATGACCTTAAAGATTCATTCCAAGTGCTTGCAAATCATAAGTCAACCAGGGCTATAAATCCAATTTCAGCCTGCGTTGTAACGGTCGAAGAGATCTATGCAAATCCAGACTACAGCTGCACAGGTCCTTATAACTGGGGAGATACGTGTGGCTCGAACAATCAATTTAATGACGATCCAGCAAAAATAAGAAATTACATTCGGTATGCTTATCAAAATCTTGGAACAGAATATGTCTTGCTTGGTGGAGATGCAGATAAAACCACAACTACAAACGGGGATTTACAGCCTCCTATTGTTCCAATCAGGTATCTTGGATCTTATCTTCAAGAAGTTAAGCACTGGGTTCAAGGACAATTCGTATTCTGGTACAATCGAATAACCACCATACCATCGGACCTCTATTTCTCTAATCTCTACAACAGTTTTGACTCAAATAATGATGGATATTTTATGGCAGGAGGAGACGGAAATTTCGATCTCATATCAGATGTATTTGTTGGGCGAGCTCCTGTAGACAGCGCAGTAGAAGCTGACAATTTTGTTCAAAAAACTATTCTAGCACAAACAAACAATAACCGCATGGCACCTATGATGGCTGGAGAATATTTAGGCCATTATGGTTCAGTCTATAAATACTCAACAGGAGAGATGGAAGAAATTAAGTTTGGGGCCCCAAGCTATCTAACACTTGGATTTGTTCCAACATATAGCGACGAGGAAATCAGCACTCTTTATGATGCTCCTCCTGGAGGATCTCCAAGCAGTCCACCTGAATATCAATGGAACGCAACCGATCTAATGAGCCACATGAACTCTGGAGTTACTTTATTTAATCATCTTGGCCATGCTAACAACACCACTGTTATGAAATTAAATTTAAACAATGTTTCCGCTTTAAACAATCCAACACCGATGTTTATTTATTCACAAGGCTGTTATCCAGGTGCTTTAGATAATTGGGTTCCTGGAAATTCTATTTACAATCAAGGCTATCTAACTCCTGATGATTCCATCGCAGAAAGATTTCTTACTTTCTCCCCAACAAAAGGAGCCTTTGCAACCGTTATGAACAGTCGATATGGATGGCTTTCTACAACGACAACAAACGGTCCATCACAACTCTTTGCCAGATGGTTTTGGGATGGAGCGTTTAACAATGTCAGCGGACCAGAAAAAAAATCTCTAGGAAGAATAAATTCCTATAGTCATGAAAAAAATAATTGGAATATCAACAATTTCTACGCACAATGGGTTTACACAGAAACAAATTTACTTGGAGATCCTGAATATCATTTTAATTTTGAAGAGAATGCGGCACTAACAGCCGATGCCGGTGGCCCACAGACGGCTAATGAATACAGTCTTGTTACCTTAAACGGATCAGGATCACAAGGAGAAAATTTAAGTTATAGCTGGAGCGCAAATAATCCAAATATTGAAATCATCAACAGCTCTCAAGCTATTGCTGAATTTACTGTCCCTGAAGTTTCCGAGAATACTGAAATTATTTTAACACTAGAAGTCACTGACGGGATAGAAAGCGATACGGATCAAGCTGTCATAACAATTTATAATTTTAACACACCACCCAATGCTAACGCCGGTAACGATAGCCAAGTTACTTTCCCTTATGATAGCGAAGAGGTAGGCATCTTAGATGGGCAAGCATCCAGCGACCCAGACAACAATACACTTGAATATCAATGGACTCAAACTTCCGGGGCTAGCGTTCAAATTGTTTACTCAAATAGCGCGCTTGCTTATTTCGAAGTTGACAATCCAAGCGAAGATACAGATCTTACATTTAAACTTACTGTTTCTGATGGATATGTCGAAGATACAGATGAAGTCGTTGTAACCATTATCGCCAACAATCCACCCGTAGCTATTAATAATCCCTGGCTTTTACAATTTAGTGAAGAGGAAGAAGTCAGTATTAATCTCAACGATAATTTCCAAGATCCTGATACAGTTATTCTTCCTTTAAGTTTTTTCTGGCAACAAGCAGCGAGCGATCCTCTTCAGGTCGTTTCTGCAGGATACCACGAATCATCAACAATATCTTTTTCAGCTCCAAATGTCGACGGAGATACTGACGTCCACTTTACTTGCATTGCCAAAGACGGACCAAACACGGTGGCCAACAATCAGATAACTATTACAATTCAGGATAATCCAACTGCCAACCAAGCTCCAACAGCCGACGCTGGAGTTAACCAAATCGTTGATGAAGAGATACTTGTGACATTAGATGGTTCCGCATCGTCAGATCCAGAAAATGATAACTTAACATATTTATGGACTGCACCTGAAGGAATTACTTTATCAAGTACAACGGCTGCTAAACCAACGTTTACAGCACCAGATGTCGTTCTTTCTGAAAATTATGTATTCAATTTAATAGTTAATGATGGTGAACTGAACTCACAAGCTGATTATGTTACGATAACGGTTAACAATGTTATCGTCAACCAAGCTCCAACAGCCGACGCTGGAGTTAACCAAATCGTTGATGAAGAGATACTTGTGACATTAGATGGTTCCGCATCGTCAGATCCAGAAAATGATAACTTAACATATTTATGGACTGCACCTGAAGGAATTACCTTATCAAGTACAACGGCTGCTAAACCAACGTTTACAGCACCAGATGTCGTTCTTTCTGAAAATTATGTATTCAATTTAGTCGTTAAGGATGGTGAACTGAACTCACAGACTGATTATGTTACGATAACGGTTAACAATGTTATCGTCAATACAGCACCGGCTTTTAACCCATTAAATTACGCCTCAACGATTTTAGATACCGCAAGCGTTGGAGCAGAAATTATTACAGTTACCGCATTAGATGATAATATTCCAGGTCCAATTGAATATTCTCTATATACAGGTGGTCAAGGATATTTCTCAATTGATTCTTCAAGCGGTTTAGTTAAAACAATACAACCGCTGCAAGAAGGAGTTTACAATCTTAAAATTGATGCCTATGATGGCGAACTTAACGCAGAACAAAAAGCTAACGTAGTCATCACAGTTGAGCATGAACAAAATTATCCAAATCAACAAGTTGTTTACCTAAAATCCGGTTGGAATTTCTTTGCTCCTGCGGTCGAAGCTTCAAGCATGAAAGTTGAAGATCTCTTAGTGCAACTGGGAGATAATTTAGTTTTTGCTCATGATTCAAAAGGTAAATCATATTGGCCATCTCAAAACATAAACAATATAACTCAAACATTATCGCCAAAATATGGGGTTAAGATTAAAGTTTCTGCTCCAACAACTCTAATTATTCAAGGAGATCCGATCCAAGGAAATGGAGACATTACCCTGAACACCGGAACCCATTATATTGGATTTTTAAATAATAAATCAGCGATAGAGACAGTCCAAGAATTAATCGATAACGACGCTCTGACTATTGTCTATGATTCAAGCAATAATTCTTACATTGGAAAAGAAAATGGCCAATGGACTAACACTATTGGAGAATTTAAAAGAGGTAACACCTATATGATTACCTTATCCAAAGGAGGAACTTTAAATATAAAGTAATCAATTAAAGAATACCTTAAAACCAAAGAAACCCTTTTATTGTAAAATAAAAGGGTTTCTTTCTACATCAGCATACAACAGGGGAGACAATCAATAAAGTAATTTAAAACAGTAGATAACAACACTAATAATCATTATTTATTGAAATATTAGTTAAAACAATACATAAGAATACTTCATCAATCAGATATATAATATCTGTCTAAATCTGCCCAACATCTGTCAATCTTTAATGATAAATTATAATTCCGGTAAGTTTGGGATAGTTTTTCCACAAGTAATTCCTAACATCAACTAAGTGCATGCAGAATAACACCTTATGACACATATTCATATATGCTATAGTTAACATAACATATATTATAGGAAGTAACGGATATCAAGAAGTGGATGAAAAAAACAAGTTATTAATAAGGAAATTTAGTCAGGTAGTCTGCGATTGTTTAATCGGCGATCGTTTGAGCGGCGTTCTTTTAAAATTCCTATCTCGCGCATAGAAATAAATTCTTTAGATCTAACACCAACTTGCATGTCACCAATGCCTATTTTTATAATTTTTCCGTTTACTAAAGCATTAGCAACGTTTTTTCTTGCGCTGCGCAATATTCGACCAAAACTAGAGCGTGAAACTTTCATAACAATTGCTCCCTGAGATTGATCAAATCCTTGATAATCAGCCAACTTTATGGCCTCAAACTGGTCTACAGTAAGAATTATTTCATCGGGTCTTCCTGGCCTTCCACGTGGACTAAATAACGTGGTTTTAGGCATTCTTTGGATATATCTTACTTTTTTAGGGCGTCCTCTGCCAGTCATCTCTAATCCTCCAAATAAGGCTTTATTATGAGCATATGCCTATAATAACCATGTATTTATTATGAGCATATGCTCATTATAATGTGCCGTTTAACAAAAGTAAAGTACAAAATTCGATTATAGAATTTTAAGTTTTACAAAATGTAGCTATTTAGTGGTTATTTAAATGAAGTATTTCGAAATGGCGCGAAGAATATCGACCTGAGTCACAATGCCAATCAGGTACCCCTTCTCGTCAACAATTGGAATGCATCCAAATTTGCGCTTAACAATTACGTCCAAAGCTTTGCCAAGGCTTTGATTCTGAGAAAGCGTTACAACTTTCTCTGTCATCACACTACTTAGAATAAATTTATCCAAATCCTGCTTGAGATAAAAAAGACCATCCTCTTCAACCTTCTTTCTCGGAGAAACAGTTCGGTACAAATCTCTTTGAGTGATGATTCCTTTTAGCTTTCCATTATCATTGATAACGGGAAGATGACGAATTTTATTTATTCTTAAAACATCCCAAACTCGACTAAATGGCTCATCCATTCCGATCGTAATCAGATTTGTGACCATAACCTCTTTAATTAAGATTTTTTCAAGATGTATCATTTTTAAAGCTCAGATTCACTTTTAGAATTTAATTGTTTTTGATATTTCTCGTAGTATTTTCCTCCATAATACGAAAGCCTTGCATTATCCCAATAATTTAAAGAAAGCCGCTCATCTTCGAATCCACCCTTCCATTCATACTTGCGCGTATATGAATCAAGTTGCACGGGTTGACCATAGCGATCAATTAGAGCTTTTTGGACCTCATTTCCAACATCGCTTGTCTGCCATTCAATAAAAATAGCCGCAAGCTCATAATTGTCAAATGTAAAAACCATCGTTACTGTACAAGGATTTTGAAAAATAACATCAGAATAGGATATTCGCTCATCTGTTTGAACAGATAAATCACTTTTATTATGCTCTTTTAAAAGCGATAAAATTTCATCTTTAGTTTGTCCCCAAAAAAAACTTTCAAATTGGAAAGCAAACAAATTGCTTGAGAAAATAAAAGATAACAACAAAAAACCAATAATCAAATAGCGTTTCATATTCTATCTCCTTAATAAAGTATTAAAATCAATATATTATATCATTGAATAGAATAAATATCTATGTTCTATTTAGAGTTTCACCCTTGAATTTGCGTAAATTCAAGGGTAGAATGATAAAATGAATTTAAGAAAACAAACACTTATATTTACAGTTTTATTTCTCTGCGAATTTATTTTTTTATCTTTCTGTGCATTCTCACAAGAATCGGTAATTCAAGAAATTCATCTTGCTTTACCATCAATTGTTGAAATTACATCACAAAACACAATCATGGCCAAAGGCCCACAATCTGTAGCCATTGATAAAAATACTGGAAATTTAGTTCATTTAAAAGGAATCAAAAAAGCAGCCTACACTAGAAGCGGATCTGGAATCATTATAGATCCCAATGGAACAATTGCAACAAATGCACATATTGTATCTGGTGCCCATAAGATTGCAATACGGCTTTTTGATGGAAAAATCGTAACAGGTGCCCCTCTTTTCGTTATGAATGATCAAGATATCGCCTTCATCAAAATTACCCCTCCCTACCCTTTAACACGTATTGATTTTGCAAATTCAACTAACATTTCACTAGGCAATGAAATCATAACGGTTGGTAGCTCTCCTTTTCTTAAAAAAACTATATCCGCTGGGCGGATTATAGGACTAGCAAAGAAACGAAATCCACATTCAACTCATGAAGCAGATTTTCTTCACGTTAGCCTTAACATTTATCATGGTGACAGCGGCGGTCCTTTATTTAACCCCAAAGGTCAGCTTCTTGGACTTATGGTTGCAGGACAAATGCAATCAGATCGCTCCAGCTTTGCAATTCCATCAAATAAAATCTTAAAATTTTACTTAGAATATTTAAAATCAAACGAAAGACAAAACTAAATGGATTTAAATCAAAAAAGGCGTTTTTTTCTTTATGTTATTGCATGCATTCTGGCAACATCAATTAGTCTATTTTTTAGATTATATCCTGTAATGTTTCCAACATCTGCAGAAACAGATGGCAAAGCAACCATGCTCGTAACAAGCCAAATGCAAATTTCGAGTCTTAAACAAATCAACGATCAATATCCGGGGTTACCTGAAAATAAAAAACAAGCTTTAGCCCAACAAAAGATGGGTCAAATAATCAGCGCAAATCCAATCGAAGCACAAAAAGCTATATACGGACTTTCTCAGAATATTTATAAGAATGAAATTAAAGAAAATCCACAATTAAAAGATTCCAGCTCATATCTTATCGCCTCAGATCCTTATTATTTCTACGGACTAACTCACGATCTTATTGAAGGCAAAAAGATTATGACCACAAAAAAAGGAGCCAAATATTTTAACAAGAAAATGCTTGCCCCTGTCGGATACTGGGAAGCGATCAATCTTCACCCCTTCATTGGTTATGGTGTCTACAAAGTTGTATCTGCCATAAACCCTAAAAACTCTGCAATGTTTGCCTTAAGCTTTACTCCCCTTGTTTTAATGTTTCTGTCGATCTTAATCTTTTTTATTATTTGTTATCATTTAGATATCAAACCTTGGTCGTGCTTCTTAAGCTCTATCTTATTCTTTCTTGCACCCATTTATTTAAGACGAAGCTTTTTTGGTTGGTACGATAGTGATCCCTACAACATTCTTTTTCCACTCTTAATCATGTTAATTCTTTTTCTCGCACTTAAAAATCGAGCATCAAAAAAGAAAACCATTATCCTGTCAATTTCTTCTGCCTTAAGCATCAGTCTTTATGCATTCTTTTGGCAAGGCTGGGTATATCTTTTTACTATTCTACTCATATCAGGATTTGCAATACTAGCGCTCCATATTTTTATCTTTAAGAAGTTACAAGAATCAAAAAATATTGCTTTATTCTTTTCAATCACTTTAACCGGAACCTTTCTTAGCATTTTTGTATTCTTTGGTCCAAAAGAATTCTTCTTTCTCTTTCAAGAAGGATTAAGAGTCCTGTCAGAATTCTTTTCGAGCCAACTCCCGATTTGGCCAGATGTTTATTTAAGCGTAGGCGAACTCAACAGAACATCAATCAAAGAACTTTTATCTCTATCCGGAGGAGCTTATTTCTTTGTTTTCTCAATAGTTGGAATAATTTATCTGATGATAAAATTCTTAAAGAATAAAGATTTCAGATTCCTATATCATTCAATTTTCTTATTTATTTTCCTAACAACATCTCTTGTCTTAGCTTTAAGGGCTCAACGTTTTATTATGTTTGTCATTATCCCTTTATCTATACTCTCGGCACTTTGCTTTGATGGTATTTTCAACTTTCTTAAGAAAGTTATTGTTCGAAACCATACAAAATCCATAAAACTAAAAGCAACATCCTTTGTCTTAATCGCTACCTTAGGTATTTTCTCGGTTCTACCGTCTTTTAAGAATGCTGATAACTGGTCCTTTCGATTACGGCCAATATTTAATCAAACTTGGGATCGCACCTTAAAAAAAATAAAAAAACAAACCCCAGAGAATAGTATTATCAATACATGGTGGTCACCTGGACATTTTATTAAATCAGTTGCTCAAAGAAGCGTTACTTTCGATGGAGCAACCATCAATGTTCCTCAGGCCTACTGGTTAGCCAATTCTCTATTAAGTAGTTCAGAAACAGAAGCCTTAGGCCTTCTGCGTATGCTTAACACAAGCGCAAATCAATCTACGGAATATCTTGAATCCTTAGGCTTTAAGGCATCGGATGCCATCAAGATTTTAAAAAAGATCGTTAAACTCCCAAAACAAAAAGCTCAAATATCCTTAAAAGAAACACTAACGGAAACACAAATTTCTCATCTTTTATCGTTAACGCATACGCTTCCAAATCCATCATATCTTTTTATTTATAATGATCTCATCGAAAATATAATTGGTGTTTCGTTTGTTGGACGTTGGAATATCGAAGGAATTGAAAAAATCAATCAAAACCAGAATCTTATCAAAAAAGTTAAAGGCAACGGAACCAGTCAATATATTAACTCTATGTGGGATCTTCAGGGCGGCCTCCCGCGAATTAGCGAGCCACTATCTGAAATAAAACGAGACAAATCTTACATATATTTTAAAAATGATATTCGAATCAAAGAAGATACAATGGATTGTGAGATTCTATCAAAAAAATTTGGATCTGGGATTCCCAAGAGCATCATTTACGTTAAAGATAATAAAGTTATTGAAAAGAAATTTCCAAAAAGCAATCTTTCTTATTGTGTTATTCTTTCTTTAGATAGTCGAAAAAGGCTTCAATGCGTTTTGATGGATGAATTTCTTGCACATTCTCTAATAATTAATCTTTATTATTTAGACGGCGCTGGTCTTCAATATCTAGATTTATTTCTCGACGAAGATAACCTAGAAAATCAAACAAAGATTTGCACCTATGAAATTAACTGGGAAAAGTTTATTGAAAACTTAAATAAAAACGAAGATTAATCTTTAATCAAAATCTTTCTTAACAAAAAGAAGCATTTCTCTCTTTAGCTGATCTACAGACAATGGCGTAGAAATAAATCCATCCATACCCGCCTCTTTGCAATGTTCTCTATTCTCGAAGAAGGTTGCACTGGCAATAGCAATAATTGGAATTGTCTTATTAATCTCATCTCTTATTTTTTTAACAGCAACAACGCCACTAAGCTTTGGCAGCTGAACGTTAACAAAACACATCTGGTAATCAAACTTAGCAATCTGTTCAATCAATGCAAATCCATCTTCACAGATATCAAAGCTACATTGGATTTCTTTAAAGAATGTTTTAAATTCTTCCTGACGCCCTCTATGATTATCAGCTAAAAGAATTTTCTTTCCTTTTAAAATACTTCTTGCCTCACCACCAAGAACTGTTTCAATGATTTCGCGCTTAGAATGATCATGGAATGATGCGAGAAAAATAAATCGACTTCCTTTGCTTTTCTCAGACTCAATCCAAATATTTCCGCCCATAAGCTCAACATAAGCCTTGCAGATTGAAAGACCTAACCCAGTCCCTCCAAATTGACGCGTTGTTGAACTATCGGCTTGTGTAAATTGCTCAAAAACCTTTTTGCTAACATCGGGTTCAATCCCAACTCCTGTATCTTCCATGCAAAATCTTAAATAATATTTCTGGATACTTTCTTCTTGTTCAATTTTATCAATACTAACATTAAGGCGAACATGTCCTTGTTTTGTAAACTTAAGAGCATTTGATAATAAATTCATTAAAATTTGCTTCAACTTAGTTTCGTCACCAAAAAGTCTTTCCGGAACATCTTCGCTAACATTAAATCCAACTTCAATCGGCAAATCTCGAACGTTGCTTCCAAGCACGCGAAAAACATCGCGAGCAACTGCATGCATATCAATAGATGTATCATCCAGAATAATTTGTCCCGCAATAGACTTCTCAAAATCTAAAATGTTATTAACAATCGTCAAAAGATGTTGACTACTAGCTTCAATAATCTCGACAAACTTTTTTTGCTTCTCATCCTGAGGAGTTTTTCTTAAAAGTTGCGAAAATCCAACAATCGAATTCAATGGGGTTCTGATTTCGTGACTCATATTCGACAAAAACTCTGTTTTTGCCTTTGCTGCAGATTCCGCTTTCTCTGTCAACTGCACTTGATTCTTATGCTCTTCGACTAACTGTTTTTGTCGCTCTAAAAACTCTACTTGAGCATTTTTAAGCTCTGCGTGCGTCTTGTTCACATCTTCTAAAAGATTTCGAAGTGCTCGTTCATTTGCTATCAAGTCTTGATTTGCAACCAAAAGATCATTTTCAATCTTCTTTCGATCTGTAATATCACGGACAATTCCCAAAGACCCCGTGATTTGATCTTTTTTATCTTTTAAAATCGTAACAGAGACATCTACATCAACAAATACACCATCACGCTTAATCATCTTACTCTCAAAATGATGCTGAGGCCCCTTATCTCGCAAACCAAAAGAACGAATCTTAAGCCACTCCTCTTTTTCGTACAAACTGCTAATTGGCTTATGATACAAATCTTTATGCTTCTTTTCAAGCATCTTCTCAGTATAACTATTCCAAGAAATAATACGCTCTTCTTTATCTGTCACTGTAATAGAAACGGCTGAGTTCTCAAAAATTGTACGAAATCTTTTTTCAGACTCAAAGATAACCTTTTCAGCTCTTTTTCGATCAGAGATGTCTCTTAGAACTCCAATTGAACCTATAACCTGGCCTTCAGAGTCCATTAAAACACTAATTGAAATATCTACATCAATTAAAGCGCCGTCCCCTTTAAGCATAACAGTCTCGAGATGATCCTTATATCCAGATGCACGAATATTTAAAGATCTAATTCTTTTCCACTCATCTTCTGGATAAAAAGATTTAATATTCTTAAGATATAATTCATCTTTTGTTCGCCCAAGAATCTTTTCAGCATACTTGTTCCAAGAAACAATGCGCTCTTCTTTATCCGTTACAGTAATTGCAACAGCAGAATTCTCAAAAACAGTCCGAAACTTTTCTTCGGATTCTTTTAATTTCTTTTCTGCAGCTCGTCTTTGAGTAATATCCTCAAAACATTCAATACCGCCAATGACATTGCCAAGATCATCTTTGATTAAATCTGCGCGCTTTAAAATTCTTAAAATAGATTTATCTTTAGCTAAAATTGAGCATTCCGCGCCTTTGATTGGTTTTTTAATAGAATCATCGTACAGGCCACAATGATCTCGACATGGATAATCAGCAAAAATTTTGCATTCTTGACCTATCATTTCTTTAGAAGCATAGCCAGTAATTTCTTCAGCAGAAGAATTCCAGCTTGTAATTCGCTTATTCAAATCAACGGTTAAAATTCCAATTGGTAAAACACCCTGTAAAATCTCTTGCTGCTTTCCTGTGAGCTCGAAAACTTTCTTTCTTTTTTTTGCAATGCGATAATGAAGATAGGCAACAATAAAAATCGAAAGAAAAATAAAAGATATAAGATGTGATAAAATTTCAGAAAACCGACCTCTAAGAAAGAATTCAGATATCAAAAATAAAAGGCTTATGCAAATAATAATGCATAAGCCTTCAAAAAATATAGAAAAAACTTTATGAACTGTACTTTCTTTGTATATCCGCATCTAATCAGTAAACACTAAATGTTTTTTAACCAAGCTTCTCTTTTAATTTTAAAATAACTTTATCGGGTTCAATTGGTTTTAATATATATTCCGTGCAACCAATATTAAACGCATCCATAAAAGGCTCTTTATGAGCAGTTACCATAAAAATTGGAACTCCCTTACCTTCTGCTACACCTTTTTCTTGCTCTTTGTTGCGGATCGTTTTTAAAACTTCGATGCCGTCAATGCCAGGCATAGCAACATCTAAAAGAATAACATCATAAGGGCTACTCTCGGAAACAGATTTTTTATATGCATCTAAACCCTCTTCTCCATTTTGAGAAACATCACAAACAGCTAATCCATCTAATGTCGAAACAAGTAAATCGCAATTATTTTTATTATCATCAACAACTAAAACTTTCCACATATCTTCCTCCTAAAATTAATTTATTTTTTCCTTACTTCTTTTTTAAAGGACCAATTCCAAGTTCTAACTGAACAAATTTTTCTGAATTTCTAAGAAAAGTCATTTCAAATTTCGTTAAACGATTATAATCAAAGAGCTGATCAACGCGAGCAGAAAAATTATGCGGTTGAGAAAGCTTTAACTCTTCATAGCCTAAATTTGTCATATAAGTTCCAAAACGTTTAAGCATTTCATTTAAAAACTCCCCACACGCTCGCATAACACCATCATACCCTTCTGAAAAAGAAACGCCCGATGCTGTTGCAATAAATTCAGCAACCGACTCAGGAATAAATAAAACAGCAATACCATTATCCTTAGGGTTTCCTCGTTCAATAATAATCGCAGATGAAAAAACACAATCTGCAGGACGCATAACCTTCATTTTATTCTGCCACATAACAGTAGGCTTTTGTTTAATAACCGGCTTTTCTGTTAACTTAACATTAATCTTTTTACTGGCTGTCTTTTCAACTGCTTTTCTAACAGACATGATAAGGTCAATTTCAAGCTGGCCAGAAATCCCTTCTTCTTCTTTTTTTCCAAAGAAAAACATGCGCAAACTCCTTGCTTCATATATAAATTAGTAATAAATACATGTATAGATTAGATGAAGAATCTTTTGCTGTCAACTCTTTATAGGTAAATAAAGGGCTCACAACAGATTGTTAGCCAATAAGTTGTGAGCCCTTAAACAAGAATCATTAAAAATACACCCTAATTAAAACTTATATTTCATGCCAACAATAAACTGTGTGTCTGTTTTCTTCTTTTCTAAAGAAGGTTCAGAATTATAATCAATAATATACTTTAACTCCAGATCCAATTTCTCGCTCAAAGGATTTGTGAATGCTGACTCAGATCGAAGAATAACACCAGAACCAGATTTTAATCCTGGATAAACAGTTAAATCTTCTGAAAGAAAAGCACTTTTAAAAACCTTTTTCTTCATAAACGTATGCACTAACGCAGTTGGAGTCTCATCGCTTGAAGAATTACTGCTTCGATAACTAGTCATTCGATAGCCAATACCTGCATCAGCATCCCACGTCCAATCTTCAGTTTGCGAGATATGATAGCCAACACCAACAGCTGGTGTCACACGATAATCAATATCTGCAAAATAATCATGATCTATTAAAACTTGATAAAAATTGAACCATTTTCCTTCTTTTCCAAAGTTATGAGAATGCTTAGCTAATGCATCCCATTTCTGACCATCCATTTTCTTATCTGATTCAGAATAAAAAACATTTCCCTTAAGCATGAAATCTGATTTATCAAACTTTTTAACAGCTTGTGCTGTTACGCTTCCAGATCCCTTATCCGTATTTCCGCTCGTTTTGTTGTATCCAAGAAAGATATCTCCAGCCCAATCCTCTAAAAGACTTCCAGCGAATGCTTGACCTGAGAAACTCAACAAACAAACTACAGCTCCTAAAACTACCAACCCTCTCATCTTACCTTGACTCAAAACAACCTCCTATTTCCTAATACCTTATTTTATTTAACCATATAGAAAGAAAGCAACTCAAATTGATAAGCTACTTTCTTTTTACCTATTTTCTTAATTAAATTATTACTTTCCTAAACTTCCCATTTTTTCTTTCAATGCAGCCTTCGCTTCTTCAGCCTTTTTTACAGCATAAGCTTTAAGCTCAACTTGAGCCTTCTCCAGCAAGGTTTTAGCATCTACAGAATTTTTATCTACCTTCGACAAAACATATTTTGTAATGCGGATAGAATCTTCAAACTTCTCACTATTAATAAAAGCATTTGCTTCGTTGAGAAGATATTTTGCTTTTTCTTGCGCTGTTGCTAAGCTTTTAGCCTGCGCAATAGCTTCTTTTGAATTAGCAGTCTTTGGCTGCTGAGAACAACCCATTATTCCAGCAACAAAAACTACACAAAGAACTAGTAATAAAATTTTATTTTTCTTCATTTTTTTTCTCCTTTTAAATTAATATCTTATTTTTTATCGTTTCCTTCTTGATGAAGATGAACATCTGTTTGTGGAAAAGGAATTGTAATTCCGTTCTTCTCTAAGGCTTCTTTGCCTTTTTCTAAAGTATCAAAATGAACATCCCAATAATCGCCAGGCTTAACCCAAGGACGACAAACAATATTAACACTACTATCAGCCAATTCAGAAACAGCAACAACAGGAGCAGGATCCTTTAATACTCGAGAATCATTGCTTACCACTTCCAAGAGAACCTCTTTTGCTTTTTTCATACTATCTTCATAAGAAATTCCAAAAACCAAATCAATTCTTCTATTTTCAATAGCGCTAAAATTAGTAATATTTGCTCCCGTTACTTGCGCATTAGGAACAATTTCTTTTCTATTATCTGGCGCATTTAAGACCGTATTAAAAATTTGAATCTCTGCAACAGTACCCATAACTCCACCCGCTTGAATAAAATCTCCAACCTTAAACGGCTTAAAAATAATAAGCAAAACACCTGCCGCAAAATTTGAAAGCGATCCCTGTAAAGCCAAACCAATAGCTAAACCGGCAGCACCAATAATAGCAATAAAAGAAGTTGTTTGAATGCCTATTTTATTAAGAGCTGCAATAATCACAAAAATCATCAAACCAACATAAGAAATATTACGCACAAACGTTACTAATGTTTTTTCTACTTTTGATTTAAGCATCAACTTTTCAATAAAACGAGAAAGAATTCCTGCTACCCATTTACCAATAACAAAAATAAGTATCGCAGCAAGAAAACTTATTCCGTAAGTTATAGCAAACCCATAAACCTTGTCCAAAATTTCGTTTACTTCCATCGCCTACCTCCTTCTTTTTTCTTTATATTTTAAATTATTATGTAAAGAAAGTTGGAAATTTAACACTAAATTATAATATTAGTCAGAAGAAATTTCTTCTTAATTTACACTTTTAGAAACAATACTTTCAGCTACTTTCATTCCGTCAATAGCAGCAGATACGATCCCTCCAGCATATCCAGATCCTTCTCCGGCAGGATAAATACCGTCGACATTGGACTGAAAGTTTTCATTACGCACAATCTTTACAGGAGACGAACTTCTTGTCTCAACACCCGTAAGCAAAGCATCTTTTTGAGAAAATCCTTTAATCTTTCGATCTAAAACTGGAAGCGCTAATTTTATGTTTTCAATGACATATTCTGGCAAACAACTTTTCAAAGACGTCATTTTAACGCCGGGTTTATATGTTGATTTCACATCGCCACTTTCTGTTGATGGCAAATCTCTTAGAAAATCCCCAACAAGCTGAGCTGGCGCACAATAATCTTTCCCTCCTGCTATAAAAGCTGCTCGCTCCCACGTGCGCTGAAACTCAATCCCCGCTAAAGGATGGTCTGACTCAAAATCATCAGGACCAACACCAACCATTAAAGCGCTATTAGAATTTTCTCCGGACTGCGCATGCAAACTCATACCATTGACCGCAACCATTCCTTCTTCTGAAGCCGCCGCAACAACAAATCCCCCAGGGCACATACAAAATGTATAAACCGATCGAGTATCTTTAAGGTGCGCCACAAGCTTATACCTTGCTGTTGGCAATTTAGGATGTTTACAATAATTTCCGTATTGGGATTTATCAATCAAATCAACGGAATGTTCAATTCTCAATCCAATAGAAAATGATTTGGCTTTCATCTCTATCTTTTTTTCATAAAGCATTTGATACGTATCTCGAGCAGAATGTCCAATGGCAACAACCAAGTTGTCTGTTAAAATTTTTTCTTCATCATTAAGAGTTATCGAAACAGCTTTTTTATCTTTTATCTCAATATCTGTCAAACAAGCATTAAATCTTATATCGCCTCCAAGACTAATAATTCTTTTACGCAGATTCTTAACAACCATACGTAAATTATCAGTACCAATATGCGGATGCGCATCTACAATAATTTTCTCTGGAGCTCCAGCTTCAACTAATTGATCAAAAACATACTGAGTCCGTGCATCTTTAATATTCGTATATAATTTTCCATCTGAAAATGTTCCAGCGCCGCCTTCTCCAAACTGCACATTTGAATTCAAATTAAGCTTTCCCTTAGAAAAGAATGTATTTACATCATTAATGCGATCGTCTATATTCTTTCCCCGCTCAACAACTAAAGGCTTCAATCCTGCCTGAGCAAGAATTAAAGCACAAAATAATCCGCTAGGACCAGAACCCACAACAACTGGACGATGAGAAGAATCTAATGTCGCCTTGCGAGCTTCATAAATATACGGTTTTTGCCATCGCACATTGTGTCGTCGGGCCTTCTTTTTCAACGGTGGCGATAAGCGTCTCTGGCGAGACACATAACCTTGAGAATCCTTTAGCTCAATATTGACAGAATAAACAAAAGAAATATTTTCTTTCTTGCGTGAATCAACTGCACGCCTTGAAACTCGACAACGAATAATATCTTTTTCTTTAATTCCAAGAATCTTCGCAGCCTTTCCCGCCAAAGAACTTTCCTTCTCGTCAAGAGCTAAGAGAATCTCATCAATTCTAATAAAATTATTTTCTATATTTTTGTTCATGTTAATCCATAAAGTAAAATTGCGGCGGCTGAAGAAACATTTAAAGATTCAATATCGCCTTTGATTTTAATTCTAATATTTTTATCCGCTAACTGAATTATTTCTTTGCTTACACCATGACTTTCAGAGCCTAAAACTAAACAAAACTTTGAAATATCTTTAATCTCGGATAGATTAATACCCTCATTCGAATTAGCTACATAAATAGGCATCCCATCCTTAGCTTCTTTAAGCCAAACATCATCCTTATCTTCAATAATATTTAACTTAAAGATTGCATCCTTAGCCGCATTGATAACCTTAAGATTATAAATATCTACGCATGTCGCATCTAAAACAATATTAGGCACACCAAAAGCTAAAGCACTGCGCATGATTGTTCCCATGTTTCCAGGATCTTTGATACCATTTAAATAAACAACCGATTTATCCTTATCTAGACAAGACACGCGCGTTTCATACACAGCTGTAATACCTGATGGTGTATCTAGTTGAGAATAATACTTATTTAAATCTTCATCAATCAGACAATATTCATCTAATTTTGACTCTTTCTTCAAATACTCAAATTCTTGAAAGTGCTTATTTATAAAGCTCTTTGTTGCAAATAGGTCTTGAAAATCATGCCCACTCTTTAATGCATCATAAATAATCTTCAAATTCTCGACTGTAAATTGGCCATTATTCCGCCTATGCTTTTTTTGCGACAATTTTTGAAGCCATTTAATCTTTGTATTTTTTTGACTTATAATTTCTTTTGGATTCATTATTATTTCCTCGTTCGCTATTATACAAATATCCTCTCAAAAAGATAGATTTTTCTATTTCCTTCGAAAACGCGCAGAAAATGTTGCATCGCAATCATCTGGGAAAAATTGAATATGCATCATGCCTGAAGTTTTCCTCCCTGTCAACGGATGAATAAAGTCTTCCAACTCAAAATCAGAAAAAGATTTTAAGAAATACTCAACAACATCCTCATTCTCACGAAAACTCAAACTACATGTTGCATACACCAAAACTCCGCCTGATTTTACCTTCCTAGATGCAAACTCTATTATTTCTTTCTGCGTATGTGTAGCCTTAAAACAAACATCTTCTAAGGAAGTCCAACGCAAGTCAGGATTTCGGCGCCAAATACCTGTGCATGAACACGGCGCATCAACAAGAACACCATCGAATCTATCTTGACTTCCCATAACTTTATGCAAATCTTCTATCTGAATATTCTTAAAATCAGCTCGCTTTGCTCGCTTTTCTATTTCTTTATGATTACCGGTTGCAACAATTTTACCCTGATCTTTCACCTGATCTGCCAGCAAAAGGCTTTTCCCGCCTCCACCAGCACAAACATCCCACCACGTTTGGTTACCAACAGTATCACAAACAAGGCCAAGACATTGACTTGCTAAATCTTGAATCTCAAATAGACCTTTTTTATATGATGCAATATTGTTTGTGTTAAATTTATCAGACAATATCTTAAATGCATTTGGAATCATCTCATGACGATCAACAATAATTCCCTGCTCTGAAAAATCCTTTAATACTTTATTTTCTGCATTATTTTGAATTCGTATCCAAACAGGAGGGCGTTTTTGAAAAAACCCAATAAGACTATTGATATCATTATCAGGCAAAATCTCATTTTTAAACCACTGCGGAACTAAATTTGAAATGTCACATTTCTTGATTTTAAAAGAATAACTCATGCCCTTAATTTTATCTTGAATCAAATCTGGTGATTTCTCAAGCCATGTGGTATCAATTTCTGCGGCATCATACAATTTTTCCATAAATTGCAAAAATGGCTGATTATCCAACCATAGCGCTGCGGACAATCCTGTGCAAAATTTCTTAGATTTTAAAGGATTTTCTGGAAGATCACCTGGCAATTTTACCTTTACCCATCCATACCATCGAAACAAGCTAAATAATGATTCTGTAATCACAAAGCGATCCTTAGATCCACACTCATCGTGCTCTCTAAAATAATTCTTTGTTTCCCGATCCAGAGGACATCTTTTCTTGATTACAATATAAAAAATCTCTGCAATCGCGCGCGAATAACTCAATGCCCTAGAATAACTATGTTCTAAATTATTGTTTTCCATAACAAATTTCCTTTTAAGTATCCCATTCTAACACGCCATCAAAGCAAATTCTAAAAGTTATTAAAGTACTTAAACAGGCTCTCTTTTGAGCACCAATCATTTTCAAGAATAAAAAAGGCTCACAACTTATTGATAAACAACATATCATGAACCCTTAGAATTTTGATAGACATGGTTGTACCCAATTCGTACCTTTTGCGAAATCAGTGTCCACATAAAAATAATTCCTATCAAAGATAAACCAGTATACCGGAAAATCTCACGAAAAGTAAACCAATGAAAAGAAATTGGCATAACCTTTACTGCCATTGCCGCATCACTTAATATTGATACAAAAACAACCGTAAAACCTACTATTTTAAAAAAGCCTAATAACGCATTATTAATCACTTCTGTTCTTTTTCCAAAGATTATTTTCAACCTCTAGCTTCTTGGTAAATTGAATAAATTTAACAAGAAGTGTCAATTCTTTTTGATATTTACTAGAATTATACAATGTATGAATTTTTTCATCATCAATAAAGAAATAATCTTGGCCATAATTAGCAACTCCAACTCCTCTACTAATAGTCCATTGTGCAAAAAGTGATGTGCCTAAAAATGCATTTCTATCATTACTTAAACCAAGATAATGCATTACAGTAGGAGCAAAGTTAATCGATGTCGCATTATGCGCATCAATAGTTTCAGGTAATTGTCCCAATGGATCATGGATCATGAAAGGAATGCGATCAATAAATAGCTCTTGATAATCAGGAGATTGAAATGCCTGCACAAAAGATTTTCCTGGATAATGTGCGTGATCGCTCGTTACAATTACTATCGTATCTTTCGAGTATGAAGAACTTTTGTAATATTGCCAAAACTTTCCAAATGCAAAATCAAAATTATAAATAGTATTAAGAGAATGATTTGAGCCATCTTTATACTTTTTACCATCTGTAACAATGTCAAGAAATGCGTGAGTACCATAATTATACAAACCAACAAAAAAAGGTTTTGTTTTTAAGTTGTTCAGCGCACGCTCCTTGAGAAATCCAATGAACGCATCAATAAATTGATTATCAGACAATGACTCTTTTCGTAATGAATTCGCTCCCCCCAGATATTTTTTTGATAACTCTTCACCTGATAAAACAATATTAAACTCAAGCCGCTCCATCATGTCGTCAATGAAAGCATATTCTTTTCTATGACAATCTAAAAATACCGTTTCATAATCATTGCTGTTTAAAATGTTTGAAAGACCAAAGTAATCTGACTTAGGCATATCTTTATAATTAGTGTGCCAACCTCCAGTACCCCCATACTTAGGATACATAGAACATAAATTACCATGTAGTCCTCGATATGTTGCTGCGGTATGATTAAAATAATTCAGGAATATAGTTGAGTTTAATGCAAAGTTAGATAAATGAGGAGTTAAGTCTGGGTATGGAGAACCATAGGCACTAATAGATCTCGCTGAAAAACCCTCCATAAAAAATACTATAACATTGCGTCCTTTCGGATTATTAATCATTTTTCGAGAAAAAGTTTTACGACTCCTCATTAAGGGATAATCACTTTTTGCATTAAAGTTAAAACCTAACATATTGAGAGTCTTTGCATCTTCTTCGCTAAAAGAAGAAACAGCATGACTATTTTTTTCTTCTTTTAAACACAAAACACGTACAAATTCTCTTATAGGAGAAGTGTGCAACATATTCTTTACACGCAGATAATCGTTTCTTTGCTCTTCAACAGCTTGCGGCACTATATGTCCAACTACGCAAAAACATACTCCGATAGCAAATAACACCATCAATACTCTATGTAATTGTACTTTTTGAATTGATGTAACGCAGATTTTCTCACATAAAAATGGAATCAAGAAACAAATACACGATATCACGAACAACGCTATAACATTGGCGCTCGTCAGCACGATACTAATATGATTCACGTTGTCAACAGCTAATCGAGAAAGATATTTTTCACCCGCATCAAACGCCATAATTTGAATGATTGAAATAGAAAAATATAAACAACTAAGAATATACGCTATGATGCGAAATAGTTTCTTCTTAGATATTAAAACTACACACAAAAAAACAATAATAGTCCATTCAACAATAAATTTATCAAAGAATAATATGCTTACTATTATTGTCGTCATAGACATTTCGGGTCGAAATAATCCAAGTAAGTGTGAAAGATAAAGATATTCAAAAATGATGCACACGCTAAAGAATGCGACAAGAATTGACAATCGCGTAATCGCCGATGTTTCTTGAAATAACGAAGAAGATGTTACTTCTAGCAGCTTCTTCTTAACATTATCTGCTCGACATCTTTGAGTTCTTTTTCTGCTTTTTTCTTCCATTTTCCTACCCTACGCAAAATCACTTGCCAAAACAATAATGTAAACTAACAAAGAAAATTCAGTTAGATTTCTTCCTTATTTAGAAATTCCCAAATTAATGATCTCTAATAAAGCCCTAGCCGCTTCTTCTGGCCCTTTCTGCTCATAGCCCGAGATACCAAGCCGCGTCCTCATTTGCCCTACATAAATTTTCTTACTAAAGAAGAGTTTAAAATATTTACTAGAAATTTTATCATGTAGATTTCTATATTGTGGAGGGCCAAAGATATTAGCAAAATAAGAATGGACCAAACCCGTTTCCGTTGTCGTGCCCTTACTCATAACAGTTCCCTCCTTAAAAACATTTAAAGCTTTCTCCCTATCTGAAATTTGCTCAATCAATGGATGATCATTGTCAATTTGCTCATAATTATTCGCATATAATATAAAATCAATTTTATGCTCTTTGATTACCCTCTCATATGCAGTAATCGGCATAATGATTCGTGCGTTTACCTTGTTGGCACTCATGATAATAGCCCTATCTATTTGGCCAAACGCATATCCAGGCTTTAAATCATCTAACCTTAAAAAAGCTCCGATTTCGGTTCCTATGCCTACAACTTCTTTCTTCTTACTTCTTCTAATAGACCCCATATCATCTGCGATAATATTAATATCTTTGATTTCATTATCACCAATTTCTCTAAAAGCCTCTAACGTTTCAGATTTTCCCGCTCCGGTATCTCCAATCAGCAAGACTGTTGCTCTCTTCTTTGTCTTTAATGTAATATCAACCAAGGCCCCATGAAAAGGCATTTGCCCCCTTTTCATCATCACAATATTATGCAGTGTTAATACCATTTTCTTCAAATACCCAAAATAACCAAACTCCTCACTTCTAGGAATAGCCGCAGAAAATATTCCATTTTCTTCATCATCAAAGAAAACTGTTTGGTATTTTCCCAACCCTTTTACAGTATCTTTAGGAACACCGAAACAAAAAACAGCATCTGGTTTTCTTTTCAAATCAGACTCATCTGCCAATTGAAAAAGATTCGCCAAAGAGTATCCTAATTCAACAAAAGTATTGTGAAAATAGATTAAAATTAAAAGTTCTCCAACTTTAGCAGGATAACAAACCCATTCTTTTTTCTTAATATTCAATTTATCCAAAGGATTTTTATATACTCTTTCAAAAGCTCCAGTTCTTTTATTCATAGAAGGATTTAAAATAAGCGGCGGATACAAAAGAACCTGACGTATCATCGGAATAACATTTAACTTATTGTAAACTTCTGAAGGAAAATCAATTTCTTGCGAAGTTGCGATAGAAGCTACTTCAGCTCCAGCTCGAACCTGGCGATAAATGTTAGGGTGAACTCCTGTAATATTTTCTTCAATATCGCGATAAGTCGCTCTCACTAAATGCGTTAATTGTTCAATTGTTTCATTAAAAGCACGATAAGGACGTTGATTGACACTCTCTTCACCAGAAGAACAAACAATAAAACGGTTAAAGCTCCTCCAGTAATTGTACAAATATTCAACAAAATCGTTAAACAGCATCCCATCCTTTAGAAATATCTCCGCTCCCTTAACAACACTGGGAACCAAGTCAGCTTTCATTTTTGTCAAATACAAAAACGTTTGGACTAACCTCTTGATATCCACATCATTTATATTTTTTGTTTTAAATATCATAAGCAGCTCGGAATCACGCTTCTGCAGATCTTGTATGCACTTTTTCAAGACAGACGAAAACAATTTACTTAAAATTAACTCATCAGAATTCTCACAAATTCTATTTTTAATTCTAATAATTACTTTTCTTTTATAAAATTGAAATTCCCCAAAATCCATACACCCTCCCTTGCTAGCGCTACAATAATAAATTTGAATATAATTAATTTTAAACTATACCGAGAATGAAATCTATATTTTTTTAAAAAATTCTAAAAGTCTCTATTTAGGCACTTATTCCAAAATACAATAGACTTCACCCTAAGAAGACGAAGTCTATTGATAATGTAAATAAATCCCCTAAGTAGACGAGTTTTGCAACTTTTTAATATATGAGAATGCTTCAGAATTGATGGCTTGTTAATTAAATAAGAACAAGTCCACATCGCCCTACTTCTAATTATAAACTCTTTAAACCTAGAACCTTATGAAATCTAAGACTGGTTATTTGATTTAATTTATTATTATTTAATTTTTTTATGATTTATCACTTTTTTACAAAACTTGCTAAATTTTTTACCCTTGCGTTTTTTATCGATATAGGACATTTTGTTAAAGGTGTCTTCTTTTTTCATTTTCAAATAATTCTGATGACGCTTTTCTGACAATTCGCCTTTATGGATGGCAGATAAAACAGCACAACCATTTTCATGTGTATGCATGCAATCATTAAATTTGCATTCATTAGACAAATCTACTATGTCTGAGAATGTTTCATCTAAACCTTTCTCTACAGAAATATTCCCCAGCTCTCTCATGCCTGGAGTATCAATAATCATAGCTCCACATTCCAACCTTACAAGATTCCGAGAAGTTGTTACATGCCTACCCTTGCCGTCTTTTTCTCTCACCTCTTTTGTCGCAAAAACCTGCTTGCCAATAAGTCTATTGATCAATGTTGTCTTTCCCACACCAGAAGAACCTAGCAAGCAATAAGTTTTTTTAGGAATCAATAAATTGCGAATAACATCCAATCCTGTCGAATCCACATTGCTGAAGGTAACAACTTCTAAATTTGGCATCATCTCAAGAATTTCACTTATAAGAAGTTGACTTTTCTCAGGTTCCATAAGATCACTTTTACTCAATAATACGATTGAATGAATATCGCACTCTCTAACCATAACCAAATATCGCTCAAGTCTTTTAAGATTAAAATTATCATCTAAAGATTGAACGATAAAAGCTACATCAATATTAGCAACCATTAGTTGAAAATCAACTTTCTTTCCAGATGACTTCCTTTTAAGAAGTGTTTTTCGTGGCAAAATAGAATCAATAACCGCGGAAGTTCCATCATTAAAATATTTTACAAACACCCAATCCCCCACAATAGGATTCTCAAACACCGAGCTCATACTTGATGTTAACTTACCTTTCGTTTCAGCCAAGACCTCCTTGCTTCCATCATTAATAGCAAACCTATTTCTATGAACAGAAGTTACTCTCGCAAGAGAGAATTCTTTTAATTTCTCAATATCTGCAGCATTAAGCCTCTGATCAAATCCGAGCATTTTCATATTATCTTCAATTGATTTATTCATTTTTCATTGCCCAGCGCAATAAAGCACTTGTTGAACGAGGATTAGAATATTGTTCATTTGCATTTGGACGAATAGGTTCATGGCTAATATCTGAGTATGAACCATCCTTAAGTCCTTGCTCAAAATACTTCATCACACGCTTATCTTCCCCAGAATGAAAACACAAAACAGCGACTCTCCCTTGATCTTTCAAACAAAATGGCAAATTTCTCAAAAATTGTTCAAGCACATTAAATTCATCATTAACTTCAATACGCAATGCTTGAAAAACCCTGCGAATAGAAGTTGTTACGCTTGCCGGGCAATCAGAAAAAGATTTCTCAGTTAAAGCAAATGCAATAACATTTGCCAAATCTGTAGTTTTATTAATTGTATCTTTATTTTTAAAGATTGCTGCAGCGATCTTTCTTGCACAAGGCTCATCAGAATGTTCAATAAATAAATTCTCTAGCTGTTCTTCATCTAAAATTCTTATTAACTCTGCAGCCGATCGTCCACGATGGGGATTAAGTCGCAGATCCAGCAAACCTTCCCGCTTAAACGTAAAACCACGTTCAGGATTATCTAATTGCATGGAAGAAATTCCAAGATCAGCTAAAATAAAATCAAAACCTTCTGGAACCTCTTCTAAAAGTTTAAACATTCCAGCAAAATTACTACGTTTAATGATCAGCTCTTTATCGCTGAATCCCAGTTTTCGCAAACGACTCTCTGTGCGAACAATTTCTATAGGATCAGCATCTATTGCAAACAAGCGGCCATTAGGTGCAATTTTATTAAGTAATTCAACAGTATGTCCACCAAAACCTAATGTCGCATCCAAACCAATTTGACCAGGAGCAGGTTTCAGAATTTCTAAAATTTCGTTTACACAGATCGGCCTATGCGTCCCTGCAGGAGTTTTGCCGGAATCAATAACTTTTTGCACATCATCAGGATATTTCTCAAAATCATGTTCTTTGTATTTATCCTTAAAATGACGTGGATGAGCACCTTTATATCTAACGCGTCTTTTATGCTTAACTGGTTCTTTATTTTCCTTATCCATAATCATTTTTCTAATTCTAATCTTTAATCAAGCTCTGTATATTTTTTTGAATTACCAAGAGATTTTGATATTGGATACTTTCTATTATTAATTTTAATCTTCTTTTTAAATGCTTGATCAAGATCAATCCCTGTCTCATGCGCTAATAACAATAGGTAAGAATAAACATCTGCAAGTTCATCAGAAAGAGCATCCTTCTTTTTTTCAGGTAATTTATTGTCATCTGTCCATTGAAACAATTCTAAAATTTCAGAAGCTTCTAATGATAAAGATATAGCCAAATTTTTTGGAGTATGATATTGCTTCCAATCACGCGCCTTTTGAAATTCTAAAAGTTTATCCAAATGCTTTTTCATCTATAAGTTCCTCCTGATATTTCTGGGACGATCTTTTTTATATTGCACCATAATGACATATATTTATTTAAGAATAAAAATCAAATCCCTAAATTCTTTAATTTACATATTTCATGATACATCAACAAAAAAGGCGTTGCAACTATATACTGATAGTTACAATGCCTTATGATACAAACAACTCCCCCTATTGAACGAGTTTCGCAAATTTTTGGGTGAATTTAAAAATTGATGCTTAAATAAGAACGCGGAAAAATTATCGCTATCAATTACGCCAGATATTTCTAAAAAAATTAAGACGCTTAACACCTTTCTTGAACAACATCTTTAGGGAAAGCCGCGACATCCTCCATCTTCAGACCATACCAGCTATTATCGTGCAATTCACCATTAAGTTCATATTTTTCTTTGATAACACCTTCAAAAGAAAAACCACATTTTTCTAAAATTCTCACCGATGCCGCATTTTCAGTAACACAATCACCATATAATTTCCTAACATTTAAATAGCTCTTTGCATAATGTAATAAAAATTCGGCGCAACTTGTCCCTACCCCTTTACCGCAAGCACTTGGCTTTAGCTGATAACCAATCATCGCGACACTGTGCCCATCAGGCATTTGACTGATGCCGCAATTCCCAAGCAATTCGCCATTTTCAATAATCGTAAAAACTGCTGAAACAGGATACTCACCTTTATTAAAAGCCGCTTTTTGACCTTCAATAATCGGCAGACAATAAGCATGAAACCCTTCTATAGTAATCGGAGCAAACCAAAGATATTTCTCAGACTCAGAATTATGTAAAATATTTACAACTTCAGGAAGCTGTTCTTCCGTAATATAACTAAAAATTCTATTTTTGTATTTCCACGATAAAACCACTAAAACCTCTTTCGAAAAACTAATCTTCTCTATTTTTTAAATAAAAACTCATAACAAGAGAGTCGCTGAACACTTCTGCTTCCTTATGCTTAGACTTAAGCTTCTGGTCAATTTCACCAAACAAAAGAATCCCTTTTTCTACAATTCTACCTTATGAAAACCATCCGAAAGAACAACATCTTCAGCGCTTGAAATAACCTTAATATTTTTCCACTTCCCTGAAGCATAACGCAAATAAATAAAAAATGTTCCTACAAAGAATGACAATACAATCATGATCCATGTTTGGATAACAGACATTCCTAGAAGAATAAGACAAATATATTGAACAACTACAATAAAAACATGTAATCCTACGGTTAAACACATGCTCCAAAGAGTATCACCTGCGCCACGCAGTGCACCAACAAGAGTTACAATCACAGCCTCAAGAAATACATAAAGACAAGCAATGCGCAACATCATAACTGCAGTAGGAAATGCATCGAGATATACGCTTGTAACAACAGCAGGCTCAAATAATCCTACCAACTGTTTTGGAAAAAAAATGAAAATAATAAATATTACTGCTGAATACATGCCACCTAGTTTTAGTCCAGACATCGTAGATTTGTGTGCGATATCAGCCCTCTCTGAACCCATGTAACGCCCAACTAAACTCGTAACACCAATTTCAACACCAAGCAAAGGAACAAAAGACACCATATCCCAACTCGTCATAATAGTTACAGCTGTCGCAGTAACCGCGCCCTGTGAATGAAATAAATAAACCATACATGTAAAAGCAGAGAAATTTAGAAATAATTCTACTCCTGAAGGGGAACCAAAGTGCAATAATTTCTTCATCACCTCTTTATCATAAACAAATTCTTTGAATGTATTAAATTCTTTTACTAACGCCTTACTAAAATAAGCACCAACCAACACTCCAATACCACAAAATCCCCCTAAGATTGTTCCAACTGCAGCTCCTCTTATTCCGAACGCAGGAAACCCAAGCTTTCCAAAGATCAAAACATAATTAAAAATAACATTAGAAACCATAGATACAAGAGCCGCAATCATGACAATTCTTGTTTTTCCAATTCCACAAAAAAAACCACTCAAAGAGCTTCTTGTTAAAGTAATAATAACGGAGAAAATAATAAGATTGAAATAAAGAGTTTGATAGTGCAATTGTTGCGAATCAATTCCTGAGTGATTCATAATAATCAACATAACTGGCTTAAGCAATAAAATTAGTGGATAAGCTGCAAACGAAATAATCAAACTCTGCGTAGTCACGCGAGCACATTTTTGCTTTTGCCTTGCCCCTAAATATTGCGCAACCAATGCTGTTGAATAACCTGTCAGCCCTAAAAAGAATGACAACATTACAAAAGAAGACATTCCTCCTCCCATAGCTGCATTCATCTGAAAAGAGCCAAGTCTAGATAGGAACATACGATCTGTAAAGATCATAGTTGTATCACACGCATGTGAAACAAGCATGGGGAGGGCAATAAGAATCATCTCCTTAATGCCACCAGATTTCTTATTTACAATTTTCATGTCTTGAAATTTATCATTTATTCCATTGTTATCCTAAATACTTAACATAAAAATGATCAAAATAATTTATCTACACGCCTCCCTTTCAACATTCATGCTGTTCTCATTCCCCTAATTCTTCCAACTGCTCCCAGCGTTCAAAAACAACGAGAAGATCGTCTTCAACCTTCTCTAACTTTGCTTTAGTTTGAGCAATTTCCGTAGCTTCTTTTTTATAAAAATCACCATCCGCTAAAAGGGTATAAAGTTCCTCTCGCGTAACCTCAAACTTTTCAATCTTCGCCACTAAAGATTCCAGCTCACGATTCTCTTTAAAAGAGCGCTTACGAGGGGCAGTAGATTTATTCTCCTTCACAATCAATTTCTTTTTACCTTTAGACTTACTTTCTGCCGCAACAGGTTGACGCTGGCTTAACCAATCATCATATCCACCAGGATACTCATAAACCTCCCCCTCACCTTCCACAACAATCATTGATGTGACGACATTATTTAAAAAAACACGATCATGGCTTACCAAGATCAATGTACCGGAATACTCCATCAAAAGCTCTTCAAGCAATTCCTGAGTTTCAATATCCAGATCATTAGTAGGCTCATCCATCACCAAAAAATTAGATGGCTTCGTAAACAAACGCGCTAAAAAAATACGATTACGCTCACCACCCGAAAGTACTTTGATCGGTGTTCGCGCCCTATCAGGAGTAAATAAAAAATCCTGCAAATACCCAATAGCATGCCGCGGCCTTCCATTAATCGTCAACATGTCTCCACCTTGAGCGACATTCTCAATCACCGTCTTTTCTTCATCTAGTTGTTCACGCAATTGATCATAATAAAGCACTTCTAGATTTGTACCCAAATGGATAACGCCATCATCCGGTTTCAATTGACCTAAAAGAATACGTAGTAATGTCGTCTTGCCACTGCCATTAGCACCAATCACACCTATTTTATCTCCGCGCATTATTTTAGTCGAAAAATCACGAACAATGCAGTCATCTCCATAGCTGAAATTTAAATGTTTAGCCTTAACAACCAAACGTCCGGAATTCCCTGTTTCCTGCGCCTGAATGCGAGCCTGACCAATCACCTCGCGCTGAGCTTTTTTCTCCTCACGTAAACGTTCAAGCGCATTAACGCGTCCTTCATTACGCGTGCGTCTTGCCTTGATGCCTTTACGAATCCACACTTCTTCCTCGGCCAACTTCTTATTAAAAACAGCTCGCTGGGTTACCTCAACTTCTAACGCTGCTTGTTTACGCTTTAGAAATGTTTGATAACCACAGGACCAATTAAAAATTTTACCCCGATCAAGTTCCATAATTCTAGTAGATAAATTCATCATAAACTGCCGATCATGCGTGACAAAAAACAAGGTCCCCGGATAATTTTTCAGAAATCCTTCCAACCAGTCAATCGTTTCGATGTCTAAATGATTAGTAGGTTCATCAAGAAGTAAGATCTCCGGCTTGCTGACAAGTGCTTTAGCTAAAAAAACCCTACGCTTTTGCCCTCCTGATAGAGTTTCAAAATCCGCCTCCCCATTTAGCTTCATATGAGAAAGAACATTCTCAACTTGAGAATCCAGATCCCAGCTGTTTGAATGATCAATTTCAGCCTGCAAACGATCAAGCTCGCGCATCAACTGCGCAGAATGATCAGTGTGCATACGATGAAGAACGTGGTGATAATCACTTAAAGTCTTAGCGCGATCCCCCAAACCTTCAAATACAATATCAAACACCATTCCTTTAATGCCAGAAGGAACTTCCTGCGGCAGATGCGTAACCTTAACACCTTTTTGATAAACAATCTCACCGCCAGTTACGCCGATCTGGCCAGCCATCACTTTCATCAACGTTGTTTTGCCCGCGCCATTACGGCCAAGCAATGCAACCCGCTCACCCGGCTCTAGCTGCAAGCTTGCCTGATCAAATAATAACGGTCCGCCTAATGCAAGCGAAATTTCCCGTAAACTAATTAACGCCATGATTTCCTTTTTTTATACCTTAAGCTTTTCCAACTTTAAATTTTTTCCCTTTGATTTTAGCCACGCTCAAACATTTAATAGCCATATCAATCTTATCATTAGCAATAGCTACATAACTATTCACTTCAAAAATATGAATCTTTCCAACTTCTTCGCCTTTAAGTCCCGCCTCTTTGGTCAAAGCGCCTAAAATGTCACCGGGGCGTATATTATTTTTTCGGCCACCGCTAATATACATCGTTGATATTGATGAATGTAATTCCGTCGGCTTAAACTCTCGAAGATCTTCCAATTTAATGATCGAACATTCCATTTTTAAATAATTACCAATCGCATCAAGCATAGCATTCTCTTTATTAACATACAGACTAAGCGCTAAACCTTTTTTGCCTGCGCGTCCTGTACGTCCAATACGATGAACATAAAGTTCATGATTGCGCGGTAAATCGTAATTAATAACCACACTCACGTCTTTCACATCAATTCCTCGAGAAGCCAGATCAGTCGCGACCAAAATACGACAACTTTTATTATCAAACTTCGTCAGCGTTAACGTCCTATCCTGCTGCTCCAGATCCGAATGGATCTGCAACGAATCCATTCTCAATGAACGCAAAAACTTTGCCACTTTATTACAAGTCGCTCGACTGTTACAAAAAATAATACAAGAATCTGGATTATAATGCCCCAACACACGAATCAGCGCCGCGTTCTTCTCTTCGGCAACTTTAAAAAACAATTGCTCAACAGTGCTCATCTGATGCTGTGAATCAATCGTCACTTGCACGGCATCTTCCTGCAAATTAGCGCTCAATGTTTTAATGCCATTAGGTAGCGTCGCTGAGAACAGCATCGTTTGACGGTCGATCGGCGTAAATGACGCAATGTGACCTATTTCATCAATCGTTCCCATTTCAAGCAAACGATCAGCTTCATCTAATACCAATATTTTAATGTCAGACATGACCAGCATTCCCTTGTTCAACATTTTTGTAATACGCCCTGGTGTTCCGACAATAATATGAATACCCTGTTTTAACGACTTAATTTTATGTCGTTCTGCTGATCCCCCCGATAATGTTAAAACTTTAATGTTGCTGGTAAATCTTGCCAAGCGGCGCGTCTCATTAGCCACCTGTTCCGCTAATTCACGCGTCGGGACAATCACAAGCGCCTGAGGATTACTGTTGGTAACATCTAATTTGGCCAAAATACCCAATGCAAATGCCGCTGTTTTACCACTGCCGGTATTCGCTTGACCAATAAAATCCTTCCCACTTAAAATATCCGGTAAACCTTTTTCCTGAATAGGCGTCATTTCTATATACTCCAACGTCTTTAGATTATCAAGTATCGGCTTACTCAAATCTATATTCTTAAAATCTTTTGATGATTCACTCATTCTCTTTTTCCTTTTTTGCGGCTGCGTCACGCGCCTTATCTTTTTTGCTCATACGCAACCCTTTGACAGGAGCATTGCCTTTTGCTTTTGGCAAAGGCTTCCCCGTTAATTCAAACCCCTTAATAGATTCTCTCGATAAACGCATCCGAGTGCGCCTTTCAATTAATTTAAAATGCGCCTGATCTTCATGTCCGACAAAAGTTACTGCCGTTCCCTTTTCCCCGGCTCGTGCGGTACGGCCAATGCGATGAATATAATCATCCGTCGAACGTGGAAGATCATAATTAATAACATAGGGAAGCTTGTCGATATCAATTCCGCGCGCGGCTAGATCAGTCGCAACCAAGACATTAATATTTTTTTTCTTAAAATCGGCTAACACATCGGTTCGCTGCGCTTGAGTTAATCCACCATGAAAAGATTTTGCGCAAATATTTGCCTTATTAAGCTTGGAAACCATAATATCCGCATCTCTTGATTTTGCGACAAAAATCAAAACATGCTCCCACTTTTCCTCTTGGATCAAATGACGTAATAATGGCCCTCTGCTAGTGTGATTGACTTCAATAACCCGCTGATGAATAGAATCAACAGTTGGAGCAGTATTCTCTATTTTGATCTCAACAGATTTCGGCATAAAATGCTGCACTAACGCCTTAACCTTTTCATTGATCGTCGCAGAAAATAATAAATTCTGCCGATTATGAGGCAATAAATTCAAGACTGATTCAATTTCTTTGGAAAATCCAAGGTCAAACATCTTGTCGGCTTCATCAACAACCAAAAATCGAAGATCATCAAAATTAACTTCCTGACGTCCCACAACATCTAATAGACGCCCTGGCGTTGCCACAACAATATCAACACCATGAATTAAGCTTCTTAATTGCACATTAATATTTGACCCACCAACAATCAGCGCCGTCCGTTTCGGTTTAGCTAAATGTCGTCCATAGATCTTGATCGCGCTACTAACCTGCCCAGCCAATTCACGCGTTGGTGTTAAAAAAAGTGCTTTAATCGTTTTTCGTTTCTGATCAGAATCTTCCTGCAATAACTGTAGCAGCGGCAATACAAAACTAGCTGTTTTACCAGTCCCGGTCTTTGCCTCAGCAATAACATCTTTCCCTTCAAGAATAAGCGGAATAGACTGTTCCTGGACAACCGTTGGCTCCTGGTACCCAGCGTATTTAACAGCTCTCAAAAGATCCTCAGATAATCCTAATTTAGAAAATGACATAGAAGATATAATAGCTTAAACTATCGATTATGTACAACATATAAAAACACTCACCGCCACATCTAAATCGGTTCCCTCATGTCTTCTGTAAAAACCAGTTAGAAACCAATCCTTTTCAAAAATAAAAAGGGCTCACAACTTAATTGTTTTACAATATGTTATGAGCCCTTATTTAAATGGTGGAGAAAGAGTATGCTGACTAGTCTTCAACTTCACTCACAAGCTGTCCATCTTCATAATAAGTCTTTCGGTTTATAATTTTTTCACCCTCATAAATTTCAATGTATTCAAGTGAGCCATCTTCTCTATAAACTTTAGACTCTCCTAGACTACCATTCCTATAAATCGCTTCCCCTTTCAGCTGCCCATCTTCATAAAACCATTTTAAAAGCCCTTCATACTTACCATCTTTACAAACTGAATCAGACTTTAAATTTCCGTTCTCATAATATTCTTTATACGGACCTTCACACTTTCCATCTTTATAAAATTGGTCTGACCTCAGCTGTCCATTATCATAATAAGTCTTAAACACACCATCAAACTTATCGCCCTTATGCCCTGCTTCCCATTTCATTCTCCCGTTGTCATAATAAGCTCTCGAGAAACCATCTTTTTTCCCTCCCTTATAAACAAGCTCACTTCTCAGCGTTCCACTTTCATGATATCTCCTACTAATGCCTTCTAGCTTACCGTTCTTATAAGCCTCCTCCCTGCTTACCTGTCCGTTTTCATAATAAGCCTTATAAGGACCTTCTCTCTTATTGTTCTTATAATTAAATTCTTTTTCCAGTTGTCCATTCTCATAATATATTTTATGCGGTATTTCTAGTCTTGATATTAAAAATAAAGAGACTAAACCTACAGCAATTATTACCAGTAAAATAAATATTATTTTTCTCATAATATCTCTCCTTTTTAAATATCTTACCACGCCATCAAAACAAATTCTAAAAGTTATTAAATAATTCGCAACTAGGCTTTATTTGGGCACTAATCATTTTCAGAAATAAAAAGAACTCACAACTTATTGATATTCAATATGTTGCAAGCTCTTAGAATCTTCATAAAAATGCAAGAAGTTACATTTAAATACGCTAGAATACGGTAATTTTGATATACAATGGGCAACATTTAGACACCAAAATAATTCCTCAACTTCAACCTTCAAACTATAATGATGAATCGTATTTTATATAACCTATCGATATGTAAAAAAAACGCCTGATTTTGTGAGCCATGCGCCAGTTTCATACCAACTTAATCAATCAATTTATTGCATATACTTTTAGATATCTAAAAGCTATTTTTGCAGCACCTGTTTCTAACATAATGAAATTACCTATAGCTATTCTTAAAAACTGTAATAAATTCATCCTCATATACTGGCTGCCCATAGAGACTTTTTAACTTTAATATAAGATTGAAAATTCTCATGTGATATCTAGCAGTAAAAAATATCTGTTTATTCTTTGCAAATGTATCTCCCTGCTCATCAAAAATTGTTATGATTTCCTGCGAAAGATTCCTGTGAATTATCAAATAATCTGCTTTCCCTCTCCAACTATCAGGATTTGCTATATTAACCAAACTCCTGAAACGAATATTATTATCCCAGAGACTGAAGAATACTGCAGGATCTTCACCCATAATCACCTTCTTCCCATGCACATGTTGATAAAAATGAAACGGATTGAAGGCCCAAGAATAAATGCACGTTGGAAAAATGTATGGGTATTCAACAATTGCTTGCACACCCGGCTGAGATTTAAGGCTATCATAAAACCGCATTACTGGCTTCGTAAGATCCGGTGAAGCGAATACTTTTTTTCTATAATCGTACTGAAAAGTCATATGATTTGTAAAATTATTAGGATAATAGTAAGCCTCTATAAGAGGGCCTTTTAAAAAAAGCATCGACACAAATAAGGTCACCACACTAACCGCTAAAGCTAAACGTTTTTTACTCTGCCATTTAGAATGAAACGAGTACAAAAGATCACTAATTCCAACGGCGACAATAAGAAGCCAAAACAATAAGAATGAAATACAATAACGAGCCAAAACAATACCTTGTCCTATGCAAATTGGCATAGTAATCATAACTGCCAGACTTTGTAGAAATAAAATAGTACAAATAATAAAGAATAAAAATAATTCTTTTTTGTATAAACAAATGAACCCATAAAGAAACAAAATTACACAAACACCTACAAGGAAATAATTACCGGTTCCGCTAAATAAAGAAAGCATACTTAGGAAAGAATCAAATACAAGATGACCTTTGTTCATTTTATCTTTTATTTCCGCTAAAGAACAAAGAAGAGGAATTAACCATAATCCGATACCGATCAGAACCGCTATTCCAGTCTGTAGCAATCTCTTAAAGGAAGGAACTTTTAAAATAGTATTTTTGTTATCCTGTTTCATTTGAAAAAATGATATAAAAAGAGCCAACCCTAACGGTGCGATAACTGTCGGTAGTGTAAAAAGATGAAAATAAGGAGCTAGAATCGCCATAATGATATATGCGCCAGCATAAAACTTTTTTCTGTCTTTGCCCACTCATAGAATGCTAACACAGCTATAAAACTTAATAGTGCTGCTATACTATAAGGACGCGCATAACGACTGAAATATACAAGTAGAGGTGAAATGATAACCAAAGCAGTAAAAATAAGTGAAGTCTTTTTATCAAGAATTCGTTTTACAGCCCAGTAGCAAAAAAAGATCGTAAGCAATCCGGCCAAGAAAGGCAATAGACGTAACCCAAACTCATTAAGGCCCGTTGTTTCTTTAAATATCTGATGAAAAAGGGTTAGAGGTATACAATTATCCGACTCGCGAAAATGAGTAGCATTATCCCAAAAAGAATAATCCCGAACATTGAAAATAGAATGCCACTCATCATCCCAAAGTATTTGAGTGTCTAATTGATAACCTCGTAAAGCTAACCCGATAATAAATAATGCCCAAAACATAAATGTATTCTACAATTCCTTATCTTTCCATTCAATAAATTAAATTCTATTAATTCGTCTAGCCATATAGCCCGTCAAGCTTCTAGACTTCTTGTCCTTACTACTTTTTAGTCATGTATCCTAATTAAAACTAGAGAAATTTATATATTTCCGATTTTAATGGAATTTAAAATTTAATGTGCGATGGACAACACTTAGGCACTAAAATAATTCTTCAATTTCGACCTTCAGCCTATGATGAAAAATCGTATTTTATGTAACCTATCGACATGTAAAGAAAACACCTGATCTTGTGAGCCATGCGCCAGCTTTGTGCCATTTATTCCATCTAAAAATTTCGCTTTTCTTGCTATTTAATGATCTCTCTGTTCAAATTCATCAATCACAGGTTCTGACATTTTTAATATCAGAAAAATCTTCATCCCACCAACAAAAATTCTTGCTCTATGGTTTCCGTATGAAACCTGACTAAGAAGACGATCAAAACGAGGAAACATAAGCGACGATTTATCAGCTCTGACTACTTGAACCCAAACTATCCTATCTGAAGAAAAGATGTCTTCCTTTTTTAATTCTCTAATTCCTCCATATTTCGATGGCCAAAAATAAATTCTGACATCCATTACCTTCTGAGCATACCCAAGCTCACGAATCCCTAAGGCCTGAGCCGTATGAAGAAAAGCCGCAATAGTAAAAGTTGAAAAATTCTTTTCAATTTCCTTAACAAGCTTGCTTTGAAATCTAACCCTACTGCGATACGCAAGGCCTTGCTTAAATTCTGGACCACCATAAGAAAAAACATTCGCCAGAAAAATAAAAATAACCACAAGACATATTACTACACGCCTAGACTTAAACAGAAACATCATCAACCATGCAATGCAGCAAATAAAAAAAGGAAGTATTTGAAGGTAATAACGAACGCCAATAAACAAAGATTGACCAAAAAGAATAAACCAACCAAAAGTCGCCAAAAAACAAGCAATAATACAATAATATTTTCGAAAAAAGAAAATAAAATTCTTTTGCGGAGAAACAAAAACCTTTTTTATTACAAAAATAATAAAAAATAAAAGACTAAAAATATAAAGATATAAAGCAGGAGAAGTTAGAAGCCATTTTCTTCCAAGAAAAAATCCAACCGCATAATTGCTGCTATCAGCTTTCAAAAAGAAAAATAACAAAAAAGCTTGTATCAAGCCAAAAGCAAAAGGTATGAATCCATAAAATAAAACACAAAGTTTCTTCTCCTCTTTCTCTTGCACAAGAAAAAACAATAAACACATTCCAAAAATTGTAAACCCAATAAAAGACAAATAAACCTTAATTGCAATTGCTATCGATGCCAAAACCGCCGATCTTAAAAACCTTTGTTGACTCAAAGCATAAATCGCCCACATAGAGAAGAAAAGTGCTGGCATATCCATGTTAATGGACTCTGCCTGTCCCTGAAAAACAGGAATAGATAACAATAAAACTGATAGCAACAAAGCAATACGTTGATTAAAAAGTTTTAATAAAAAAGATCTAAAAAAAACCACAACGCCTGCAGCTAAACCTAAGGCAATAAGATGATTAAAGAATAAAAAAAGCTTCGTGTTCGAAATAAGATTCATCCCAATTGCTAAAAAAGACGGATAAATAGAAAAAAGATAAATCTTAGCTCCGCCATGAATAAAGGTTGGCTGCCTCGCTAGATCAATATAATTAAAATTATTTTGATGCAACCAAACCGCCTCAGCAAATGGTCCCGTAATAGCATCGCCAGTAGGAGGAAAGAATAAAATTTCCCATTTTGTTATTAAAAGAAACAAGAAGATCGCAAAGAAAAACTTCACCATATTAGTATTTCTTAAATACTTCATAGAAAATAATAAGAACGCTAATACTGAAAAGATCATACTCAAAGGCCCTAATGATGCTTGTTCGACCATGCCTAAATAAAAATCAATTGATGCAAGAGGTGCCGATATTGAAACGCCTGATAAAAGATTTAATAGCGCGCCACAGTGATGCTGATAAAAGAATGAAACAAGAAATGGAGTAGAAGTTTTTGCTAAAAGTGAAATTAACCCAACAAGAGAAAAAGCTAAGATAAGCCTTTTCTCTTTATCAAGTCGATTAACTATATTAAATACTGAATCTAATCTCATAATTAATTATTAAGTAAACTGTTTATAATCTTCATTAGAAAGCACTAAAAATATCCATCATAAATAATGGCCGCCATTTGGATACTAAAAAATAACTCTTCAATTTTGACCTTCAGGCGAAGCGCCCCTTAGGGTATTATGAGGATGGTGTCTATTTTCTCTAAATACTTTAAATTAATAATAAGGTAACGACCGCATGGCAAAATGCCAGATTTGTGACAAATTCTATAAAACAGCTACACTCTATTTGCTTTCTTTTGTTTTAGCATACGGTCCCGGAGGTACTCCTGGGCCAGGATAGGTAAAAGCAGTTGTATTTGCTTGTTGAGCCAAAGGAATATAATTGGGTGCAGCTTTAGTTATAGCTGCATTGATAACCATTACTAACAAATCAGCAAAACCATTTCCCGAGGAACTATTAGAAGGCTGGTATTTAACAATGCGATAGTCCCTCCAAAGTTCTTCTCCAGTCTTGCCATCTTTAATGACGTAATCAAGCTCAACAGTGACTGTCGTTGTTAGCACAATATATTGCGCATCCCAGCGCCTAATAGTAATATATAAGACTGAATCTGACCCAAAGAGTTTTGCTAATTTCTCCGTTGACGCATTGTGAACTAGTCCCGCATCAGACAAACCTTCATCTTCAAGAATACGCTTTACCATATTAACAGGAAAAACATAATAACCCTGTTCTGCGATAGGCAAAGATATGGTCGACAAAAAATAATCTGGAGCATCAACATCCAAACTTTCATTAACCACAGGGACCACTAAAATCGAATGTAGACTTGCCGCATTAAATTTTGATAAATCTTTCGGTGTTACAGTAGCGCAACCTGCAAAAGCTGAAGCTATCAAAACCAACAGAATTACCCTATGGCTTATCATTATTTTCATTCTCGACAATATCCTCATCATTAGAAACTGTATGAACTTCTGTAGACTTTTTTGCATTTCGAATCATCTTCGACATTAATATTTGTGATTCTGGCCACCTGTCATATTCTTTTTGAAAGAATTCTATAGCTTGTTCGTATTGTTTTCCCTCATAAAGAATATACCCATACTCAGCATAAATGCCTGGCGGCACAACTCCGCCCTGCTCTCCTGTTTGTATAATCTTTTGGAGGTGCTCACTAAATTTTTCTCTTTCTTCAGGATTTTTATAATAACAATACAAGTCAGTATTATAATTGCCCCAATAATACATATTTCGCGAACAACCTACAATAAAAAACAACATTATAGCTAAGCAAATATTTTTTGAGAAGTTTTTCATGTTTTCTTAACGCACTTTAATTGTTTTTTGCTCACTCTCGACAAAAATGGTCTCCTGGTAGATCAGAGCCTGAGATGCCGATCGAATTTCCACCTCATGTGTCCCAGATTCAACAGTTAATGAATTAGGATCTCCATTATATTCGGCAGCATTGCCAACAAGTAATCCGTCAACATAAAGCAGAGCTTTTGGTGGAGCATTCTTAATAACTACTGTAGGCCGGTGGTCTACCACCATAACCTGAGTTTGAGAATAAGCACATCCACTCAATATAAATAAAAGAAAGATTAAAACAATAAATTTATTATTCATTCTTGTTGCCCTCCTTCACAAACAGTAAATCTTTTTGAGCTGCAACCACATTACCTTCAATAATTTTACAAACTGAGCCTTCCGACAATTCATCATCACCAAAAAAGCTTACAACTTGAACAGTTGCAATCTCTTCTGGAGGAAGATCAATAGAGAACCCTGATTGCTTACTCTTTATGCTTTTGTTTCTTTTCATAATAAGAAGCTGGTTGTCAATTTTGAGCCCCTGACTCTCCCCACCACTAATAAATATTTGATCTCCTTGAATGTCAAGAATATCAGTTTTCCATGATCGCCCTTCCAGCTTATTGATAACGCTACTTAATACATCGCTTATAGCAACACCTATCGCTTGATCATTAAGAGTACCATCATAAGCTGAATGATTTCCAAATCCTGCCTTATCAGAAGATTCTGTAGAAGCTTCGCCAACTCCTGACCCAGAGAAAAAAGCATGTCCCGTTTTTGCATCAACCAAACGGATTTCAACCTTTGCCCGAGCGGTTTGACGTTTAGCAGAACTTAAAAATCCCGACTTTCCAGAGATTGAACGTCCAAATTCTGTAACAGAACCAAGAATAACAACATCTGTACCCACAAAACTAACATCCCCAACAAATTCCTGTTCATCTTTAAGTTTGGTAATATCTGTCCGCTCCAAAACAATAAACCTCTGAGACTTAATAAGCCGATTAGCCAACATATCCGAGGCTTGTTTACCGATACGATCAAACTGATCATCAGTCATAAGCGCCTTACCATAATTAGTTTCGTTTGTAAAACGTCCTATAATAACTTTCCGTTTATATGTTTTAAGGGGTGAGAGCACTATTTTCTCTTGCGCCTCTATTTGCATATCTTTTGATACGGAAGACTCTACTGGCTTTGCTTTTGGTGTCGCAGTTGCACAACCAGACAAAGTTAACGCGAAAAACATAAATAAAACAAAATATTTCTGCACTATACCCTCCTTAACTTAAATAAAGATCTCTAAAAACACTATATAATAATTGTACTGTACTAAAGTAATTGCAGCAAGCTAATTATAAACTTCTTCCCCGAAAAGTGTATAACCTTCTATAAACCTGATTCACTTTTAACACAACTCATTGGTATATAAAAAAAGGCGCGTGACCTTGAAAGCCATGTGCCAAATTTGTGCCGGCTTTTAATATATTTGCTTCATCTTTATGGCATCATCAATCCCATCTTCTGGATAGAATAACGTGATCAATTTTACCATCCTTACCAGAAATTATTAAAAATTCATTATGCCGAAAAGCAAGACCTCTGCAAAGGACTTCCGATTACACACTTTTCATTTCCTGGTCATTTGGCAATAAAGGTATAGCCTCAAAACATTTATACTCATCAAGTCCGTTCTTCTGTCTCGTTTTTTACTATATCACAGCTAATGTAGGCATTACCTGAACCGCTTAATAAGCCCTTTACCTCACTTCCCAACATTTCAACCTCTATCATTTCATTTGTTTTTTCTGTATAAGGTGCATACAATCCACTATTTCCTAAAACCAATACATCTACTGCTACAAAACTTTTTTAAAATAGCTTATCTACTTTCTACAGCTTTTTAGCCAAAACTACGATAAAAATCACTACAAGTAAAACAATAACAATCAATAAAAATTGTAACTCTTTTATGTAGAAAACTCATAGCATGACAGGAACGCAAACTAATATTATTGCAGAAAAATAACCAAGAAATAAACGACACATATCCTTAGAGAAATTTCTTACACCTTCTATCATTACTTTTCTCCAACCCTCAAACCTGAACTCTTTAGGGTATTATAAAAATGTAAAAAGACTTTTCTGATTTTTGCTAATATTGTTTTTTGCCTTGCTCGGAATAGTTTTAATTTGTTTAGTTTTTGTGCATAAAATAGATTAGCTAAACATAGCTTAAGTTGAGTCCATAAACATTTTGCCTTTTTGAAAAATCAATGCTAAAATATTATTTATTAAAAAATTTTAAAAATAGGAATCTCCCTTGGAACAAGAAATTAATGACAATAGTTTTGATGAGTCATCTAAAATAGAAAAAACAAACGCACCTGCATCAAATCATAAGCCATATACTCTGCCGGCCAGTTTTTTAGGATCAACTGGCTTAGGAAAATGTCAAGTTCAGCCGCCAGAACACCTGTCGCCTGATAGCAGCTTAATTGAGATTTTGGTCTTTGCTCGTCAGAAACAAGCTACAGATATCCACATCTCATCTGAACATCCCATTTTATTTCGTATTTTTAGTAAACTTGTAAAACAAACTGAGAAATGTCTTTCAAAGATGATTATCGAAAGCTTAGTAGTTTCAATTTTAACACAAGAACAGCTAAATGCTTTTCAATCTAAAGGTGACCTTGAACTTATTTATGTTGTTGAAGGTGCCGGTCGATTCCGAATAACACTGATGAAAAAGCGATTAGGATTGGATTTAACAGTACGCTTAATCCCGATGCAAATTCCTACTTTTGAACAATTAGGAATTCCAGAATCCTGCAAAGAATTAATGAAATGGACGCAAGGAATGATCTTGATAGCTGGTCCGATTGGTTGTGGAAAAACTACGACATTGTCAACGCTGATCGAGATGGTCAATCAACAACGTAAAGAGCATATTATTACGATTGAAGATCCCATTGAAATAGTTTTTGAATCAAAGTTAGCACAAATTAGTCAACGTGAAATTAATTTGCACACATTGTCTCAAGATAATGCTCTAAGAGCCGCTCTGCGTGAAGATCCAGATATTCTGGTGGTGAGCGAATTAAGAGATTTGTCCACGATACAGCTAGCGGCTACAGCCGCAGAAACAGGCCATTTGGTTTTAGGAACGATGAATACTAACGACTCCATCCAAACAATTCTGCGTATTATTAACTCCTTCTCGCCAGATGAGCGTTCGATTGTGCAAAACATGATCTCTGAATCCTTGCGTGGGATTATTTGTCAGCAATTAGTGCCGAAAAAAGATGGATCCGGGGTGGTACCTGTCTATGAAGCTTTAATTGTTAACAATGCAGTTTCAAATTTAATCCGTAAAGGAAACCTAGATCAATTGATTACCATTATTACAACAGGTCGTGCTGAAGGCATGATTCCTTTTGATGCATCGTTGCGCAACCTTTATGAATCAGGCATTATCAGCGGCTCTCAGGCGTACGAAAGATGCTTTAACAAAAATGAATTTGAAGTATGCAAGAACGAAAATTAAAAATAAGAAATTCAACAGCACATTTCAATTTGCATGTGTGAGCCACATAAGCTTGATAATAAATTTTTAGCATAACTTGTTTTAATTCTAAATTTACGTTTTAAATAAAGGACGAAATATATGGCAAAAATAGATGCCTTATTGTTAGAGGTGATTTCACAAAAAGGTTCAGACCTTCATTTAGCACAAGGAAAGAAACCAAAAATACGTGTCAATGGACAATTGACAGAACTTCTTCAATGGCCCATTCTCGAAGAACAAGCATTAGCTGAAATGATGCAAGAAACTTTAAGCAAAAATGCCTGGAACTCTTTTAAGGATACAGGCGATACAGATCTTGCGTACACTATTGAGGACGGAACACGTTTTCGGTGTAATTATTTTCGACATTTTTACGGATATGGTGCTGTTTTTCGAATGATTCCATCAAAGCTAATGACGCTTGATGAATTAGGTGTTCCGGAAATCGTCAAAAAATTTGCGGATTATCAATCCGGATTAGTGCTAATAACTGGTCCAACCGGAAGCGGCAAGTCTTCAACTATGGCTGCAATCATCGATGATATTAATACAAAATACGAGAGAAAAATTGTTACTATTGAAGAGCCTGTTGAATTTTTACATAAAAACAAAGAATCTATTATTGTTCATCGGGAAGTGGGCGAAGATACAAAATCTTTTTCGCAAGGGTTGCGCACAGCTTTAAAGAGTGATGTGAATATTATTCTTGTCGGTGAAATGAGAGATAAAGAAACTATTGAGCTAGCCTTAACAGCTGCAGAAATGGGCATTTTGATCTTCGGTACACTGCATACGAATTCAGCACCTAAAACAATAAGTCGCATTATTGATGTTTTTCCTCAGAAACAAAAAAATCAGATTCGAGAAATTTTGGCCAATACATTAAAAGCTGTTATTTCTCAGCAACTTGTACGCAGTGCCGATGAAAAGCGACGATGGGTGGCATGCGAAATTCTTACCAGAACGTCTGCCTTGGCTTCAATTATCCGAAGAGGAGAAACTGACAGGTTGGATAATGAAATTCAAATGAATCGCGCAAGCGGCATGATTACGATGGACAGCTACCTTTTAGATCTTGTTAAGAGTGGTAAAATTACCAACGATGAAGCGTACATCAAAGCTATTAATAAAACAGCATTCAGAAAGAATGATGTGTTCGAGCCTGAAGAAGAAATAGAGCAGAGCCTCTAAGTCGGAGCTAATTCGACGCTGCATGCTCATATTCTCCCAATCTTTTTAATTCCCTCACCGACAGCCTAACTTTATTATCTTTCGCTTTACGTCTAACAAGTATGTCAATATATCCATCCCTAGCCTTTAGACTTCCTATATTTCCAGATATTGGTACCGGTATTTGCAAAGAAAACTTATCAACGATCATCGCTGGCCTAATTTACAATCCTCCTTTATTTACTCTCACGCCCTGGAATCAAGGCACGTTTTGAATAATCTAAAAAATACAATAGACTTCGCCCGAAGGGAACGAAGTCTATTGATGATGTAAATGGCGGAGAAAAAAAGATTCAATTAACTTATTTATCCTAACTCCTTTAATTTCAAAGTTTCTGTCTATTCACCATCGAGAATCTAACTTGTGAAATTTATTAAGACAAACAAAAAGAGACTTTATTTCTCAATGGATAAAGTTCCTGAAGAAGGATTCAGGCTATACTGTAAATAATCAAACAAAGCATCTGCTATAATTCTATGACCATTTTCATTTGGATGTATTATGTCCACTTCTACATCCTTGAGCTCACCTGAGCTCTTGAAATTACTTAATAAATCTAAATACGGGATATTATTCTTTTTAGCAATTCTTTTCCCTAGCCTATGATGCAAAGCTGCTTCGTTTTCATATTCTTTTAAACATTGCAATACAAGCAATGACAAATATAATTTTAAATAGTCCATTCTTCCACATCACACTCCTCCATTTTAAAATTAAATTCATTTCAATTACTCTATCACTGCCGAGGGACAGAGGCAAATCCCCGAGTACCCGATCCTTTATTATGAAAATAGTTTTATCGCTCCATGAATTCCCGTTATGAGCATCTGTATTCCTATAACAGCTAATATCATTCCCATCAACCGAGTGATGGCTTTCACGGCATTTTCCCCGATATGCTGAATAAATTTCTCTCCCGATACAAATACATAATATGTAATGAGACAAATCAACCCGTAAGCAAAAACAATAATCAAAAGTTTGACAAAACTAACATCTGCCGCATAGCTCATTGCCGTTGCAATAACCCCGGGGCCGGCTAATATCGGAATAGCTAAAGGACTGATCGCAATGCTTAGTTTTGCGTCTAAACTTTTCTCCTGATCTTCCTTATTGGGAGTGTGAACGATGGACGGTTCCCCTTGCAACATATGAAATCCAATGATAAATACAAGTATCCCGCCGGCAATACGGAATGCCGGCAAGGAAATTCCGAACATTTTAAAGATCACATTCCCCGAAAAAATGAAAACAAACGTGATCAAAAAAGCTCCAAATAAAGCCTTTTTAGCAATCATCTGGGCCGTCTTTTTATCATCGCCTTCTGTTAGCCCTAAGAACACGGCCAAGTTAGCAAACGGATTCATAATGGCAAAAAAACCCATAAAAACAACAAGTCCAAAAGTAAATAAACTTTCCATTTTTCCTCTTTCTACGTTATGTTAATTGTTCCTGGGAATTCCAAACAAGTTATTAATGTGAAACGAGGTCGAAGAATAGAGTGAACCTCTCTTTCTTGATTTTCTCTTATTTGTATTCTTTATTTCAATATAAAATATGCAATAACTCCTTCTCTCTGAAAAGATTTATCTTTACTAGAAATATCACCACTGTTACGCTAATCAATGATGCTGCATACTTTTTTATCTCCACAGCCCTCTCTTATTCTCTCGTGCTTCTTTATAAAGCCTTTGAAATAAATCAGCATGCCTAACGTTTGGAGAAATTGTCATAGGCGAGGCGTAGCCTACTTTGATAATAGTGGCGTTTAAAAAACACATCCATTTACCGTCATAATAATCAAAGTGATAATCTGAGTGATGCTTAAACCCAAACTCTTCCCCTTCTTTTATCTCTGTATCAATAAAAACATATGCCAATTGTCTACCATACTTATCTCGCTTTTCAACATCAAATTCTAAAACTATATTCCAGTCTTTATAAAGAGTGAGGATTCTTTTAACAAGCTCAGTAGCTTTCTTGCCCTCTTCTGTGTCTATCTCAGGACAATCAATTCCTATCAGGCGAACTGTTTCACCGTTAGTAAGTTTTAAAATATCGCCATCAATGACTCGCTCGACTGTGTAAGCTTGAGCGAAACAAAGTGTTGATAGAAGTAGTAAAACCAAAACAATTAAAAAAATTTTCATTATGCCTCCGCAGAGTAGAATTAGTTTCTTCATTTATTCTCTTTAAAGACTGCCACTTAATTAATCCTTTTTAAGCATTCTAATACGAGAAAGGGGAACCGTTTTAAAAAGATTACTGCATTATTCACTTGATATAAGATTTCCTTGCTTATCATAAATCTTTTCACTTATCTTCTTCCCGTTTTTATACACCATTTCTATATGTGGCTGTCCGTTTTCATAAAGAATCTTATGCAATCCTTCTTTTTTCCCGTTCTTAAAAAAACTTTCTTCTCCAAATTCTCCGCTGAGATGATAACTCCTAGAAAACCCTTCCAGCTTATCATCCTTATAGAAACCTTCTGTCAGCAACTGTCCATCTTTATAATAAAGCTTATACGGACCTTCGAGTTTTCCATTCTTGTAGAGATATTCTGTCCTCACCTGCCCATTTTCATAATATTTCTTATACTGACCTTCAAGTTTATCATCCTTATAAAAACGCTCATCCAAGACCTGTCCGCTGGGATAATAAGCTTTACGTAACTCTTGTCCCATTGCACTCCCGTAAGATAAAGCTAATCCTATAACAATCATTCCTAATAAAGCAAATTTTCTTTTTCCCATCACACCCCTCCATTTAAATTCCAGTCAAATCATCTTTTAAATATTTTAGCACATCATCAAAGCAAGTTTTAAAAGTTATTAAACGATTTGCAACGGGCTCTGTTTGGGCACCAATCATTCCTTAAAATAAAAAAGGCCCACAACTTATTGATAAACAATATGTTATGAGCCCTAATTTAAATGGCGGAGAAAGAAGGATTCGAACCCTCGGAGGCGTTAACCTCAACGGTTTTCAAGACCGCCGCATTCAACCGCTCTGCCATTTCTCCAAAATCTAACTATATGCTAAGAAGAAAATGTGCGTACAAATTCCTCTAAAAAATTTAAATTCTAATAAGAACGAAAATTAACTATATCAGATTTCTTTATCACTGTAAAGAAAGAAGCTCTGATATCTTTATAAAGCTCTCCGCTTATTACGTTTTAATCAAATAATAAAAATATTATACTTAAAAAAACAACAATAACCTAATAATTTCTCATGAACACAGTGTTAGCACGGGAATTAATTATTCATCCCAACCAACACCCTCTGCCTGATCTTTAGCAGAATCGCTCGCGCTTGACTGCTGTCCGGAAGAATCATCTCCCTTTCTAGGCATAAAATGAACACTATTCGCCGAAATCCTCACGCGACTTCTTTTGTTTCCATCCTGTTCCCAGCGGTCCTGCTTTAGCCGACCCTCAACAATTATTCCACTTCCTTTTGTCAAATATTTTGCGCAATTTTCAGCCGCTGCTCCCCAGACTTCAACATCAAAATAAGATACTTCTTTTACCTTTTCTTCACCTTTTGAATAAACACGGTTATTAGCAATAGAGATGCTACAAACTGCTTTCCCAGACGGAATATACTTCAATTCCGGGTCTCTCGTCAAATTTCCCATAATATTTACACTATTTAAACTCATTTACGATTCTCCTTTTTAATTATTCCCGAGTTCTAACCTATTAATAACATGCTGCTTACCAATCTTCTCAGATTTTATAAAATCCACCAAATCCTTCGGACCACTTCTTGTCGAGCGACATTAAGGATTTCTGCAACTTCTAATACACTATATGATACTTTTATCTCGTCCATTATAGCTTGCGAACAATTACTCAGCATCTTTTTCAACAGCAAAACTAAAAATATTACTTCCGGCAATCAAAATGCGCATCAATTCCCCAAAGCTTCGAATCGAAAATAATCTTCTTAAAAGATAAGATAGGCGAAAATAAAATATTCGATAAGCCCTCTTAACCCATAATTCAAGCTCCTGCTTTTTTAACGACGTAAAGCTTTCATTAAAAAATCCCTTAACATGTAGCTTTTCCATACTTGCATCGCTTCCATCCTTAATTTCAGGATGATCGCAAGCAACCTTTTCAAAAAGTTCAGTTCCTGGGTATGGCGTATGAATCCCGAAAGATACAAATGTTGGATCAAGATCTTTTACAAATCTTAAAGTTTCTTTTATAGTCTCATTTGTTTCACCAGGACATCCCAACATAACATGAGCATGAGTATCGATTTTAAGATCATGACAAATTTCAAAAGCTTTCGAAGTCTGCGAAAGGTTAATACCTTTCTTAATATTCTCTAAAATCTTCTGATTTCCTGATTCAACGCCAAACTTAATCAGATGGCAACCTGCCTTCTTCATCAACTCTAAGCTTTCCTTATCAACCATATCAACGCGAGCATTGCAAATCCACGTAAGATCCAATTTCTTTTCAATGATGCCCTGACAGATCTTTACATTTCTATCTTTGTACACGCTAAAAGTTTCATCACGAAAAAAAACTTCTTTATATCCTTGATGACTCAAAAGCTCTAATTCCCTTAATACACTCTCTGCGCTACGGCAGCGAATTTTCTTTCCATAAAATGACGGAACAGTGCAAAAATTACAACTTGCTGGACATCCTCGCGATGTTTGCATCGTTGCATATGGCATGCGCTTAACAACAGGATTAAAATAATCAATATTTTCTGGAAGAAATCCTCGATCAGGAATCGGAAGTTGATCTAAATCTTCAATAAAAGGATGCAGATCAGTAAAAACAAACTTTTCATCTTCTCGATACCCAATCCCCTGAACTTGCCCCCAATCTTCGCTTTGCTCAATCGCATTTGCTAAATTCTTTAAAATAAATTCTGGCTCTCGACGAACAATAATATCAACTGTTGACTCTCTCAAACAATGCTCGGGCATAAAACTCGGATGCGAGCCAAACAAAACAGAAACAATCTCTGGATTTATCTTTTTTATCTCTTTTAAAAAATCAACATCTAAACGAAAACTATTCGTTGATGAAAGCATAGCAACCATTTGAAATTCCTTAAACTTACCCTTTGCCTCCTCATATCCATCATCATCAACACCCCCATCAACAAGAACAATTTGATGTCCAGCTTGCTTTAAAACACTAGCAGAATATAAAAGATTTAAAGGCGGGGTTTGCATACCGCCAATACGTCTGCCAGCACACCAGCATCCATAAATCAAATCTCTGACAACATTTTTAATCTTTTTGCTTGGAGGATTTATGATAAGAATATTCATTTTATTTCTTTAAAAATGGGGCCAACAAAACATTTCGTGCAAATATCCACGAGTTTTACATAAAGACTTTCAGTCCTGCACGCTTAAAATTATACCAAATTCGCCTTGGCGAAAAATAAAACATTCAAAAAGCTTTGCGCTGTAAATTGATTAATTTCTCTCAGATTAAATCATTAATCTCAACAATAGAATCTCCATATCTTTGATATTCAAAAAAGTCATCTGTTAAAAGCTTCAGCCATGCTGTCCACTTTTCGCCATCTCGTAAAGCTCTGTTCCCGAACATGAAGTCTCGATGTTAATATCAATGAATAAAATAAGTGTCCATGATTTTCGAAAATTACAACCAAACAACATAAGCCTAAAAGAGAATAGTTGTTTCCATATTTTACAGCATTTTTGTATACCCTATAAGCATTCACCCATAGAGGTTAAATAAAAAGAGTTTTCATGAATCTTGAATCTCATCAACAAAATCACTAGCCTTAAATGTACTTTTGTGATTCGTATACAAAATCAAGTCTGCAATGATCCCAAAAAGAATCACTTGAACAGCAAATCCAAGAAAAAAGATTGAAATCGCTAATGATGGACGATTTCCTGTCTGACCAAATAAAAACTTCATACAAAAAACATAAGTCAATAATCCACTTCCAATCAGGAATGATGTCAAGCTTATTCGACCTAAAAAATGCATTGGCTTTCGTAAATATCCGGTTACAAAAATAACACTTAAAAAATCAAAAAAACCAGCAAGATAGCGACTAGCCCCATATTTACTTTTTCCAAATTGACGCTTTCGATGATGAATAGAAATTTCTTTAATTTTAAATCCATAGCTCTGAACTAAAGCCGGAATAAACCGATGAAACTCTCCATACATATGGATCGTTTTAACAACTTTCTTGCGATACGCCTTAAAACCACAATTAAAATCATGCAATTTCAAACCCGTCATCATGCTGACTATCGAATTGAAGAAAGCTGATGCAACTCTTTTTTCCAAGGGGTCTTTCCTCTTTTTCTTCCAGCCGCAAACCAAATCAGCACCTTGATCAATAACCTCTAAAAAAGCCGGGATTTCCTTTGGATCATCCTGAAGGTCTGCATCCATCGTAAAGATAATATCACCTTTTGCTCGCTCAAAACCTACGGAAAGCGCAACCGATTTACCAAAATTTTTTCTAAATCGGATAAGCTTAACACGAGAATCTTTTGTCTCTATATCCTTTAATATTTCTTCAGTTTGATCTGTCGATCCATCATTAATAAACCATATCTCATAATCATTTTCTAGATTTTGACACACTGCAACTATCTCTTGATAAAGCTTTAAGATGCTCTCAGATTCATTAAATACTGGAATAACAAATGATATTAATTTCATAATAAAACCTATTTTAATATTTCTTGATTAAACTTTTAATTTTATTTCTTTGGATTCAAAAACTCTTTTAAATCAAAGATTTTCGCCTTACCATCAAAAATCACAATAACATTGTTAACATACGATAACAGCATGAGATCAGGATACCGAAAATTTCTAGAAATCTTTTCGAGATCTTCAGGTGTAGTAAAAACTTGCTGAACCATATAAATCGGTATTGCGTTTGGAAAATCAATCGACATTCTACGATAATCAAAAATTTTGCTTAAAACAACCACTTCTTTATCTTTTGGAATAAATTTATCTAAGATGATTTTTGCCCCAACTTGTCGATGATCAAGACTCTTTAAATATTTATAATTATTTCTAGCAACGACAAAGCTCATCATAAAAAAACAAACAACAAAAAAGATTATAACCCCTTTAACAAAACTTAAAACTTTTCTGCTTGTCGACACGTTTAAAAAACCTTGTACCAACAAAAGAAACATAAACGGAATCAAATAAGCCATCATGCGAATTCCCGTCCAATCCGCAGCATTAAACAAAACTAACAAAGAAGTATATTGTATCACAAAGATAATAAAAACAATCTTATAAAGCTTTTTACCAGAATCTAAAAGAAATCGATAACTCGACGCTGCAAGACCAACAATCACCCAAAATGATACTTTAGCATAGCTATAATATATCGTTGGCCACTCAGTAAAAAATAACTTTAAATTATTTAAAAAATTCTTCGAAAGAACACCTACAGCCTTTGACCAAGAACCTTCTTGAATAAATGTCAAAGCACACCCATAAGGAACATAAAAATAAACTGTTTTAAATCGCTCAATAAACCAATAAATCAAGAAAAAGCTTGCAAGAAATAATCCTAAATAAATAAGAACTTTTTTAAAACCCTTGATCTTAAAAATATAAACAAAGAAAACAGGTAAAATAAAAACAGCTGTTTGACGTGATAAATAGCAAATCCAAAACAATAAAACAACCATCAGAGGATACCATTTTTTTAGATTCTTAGGAGGATCATAAAAAAACATTAACCAAATCAATAAAAAGAAAAGAAAAATAATCAAAATATCTGCCATCAGTAGACGCATCAAAAGATTAATCAAAGGAAAACTTATCAACAACAAAACGGCAAGCCAACATTCCCTCTTAAGATTAATCTTTTTTACACCAAACTGATAAAAACAAAACAAAAATATAGAAAAAAGTAAGAAATTTAAATATAAATACAATCCTTCATGAAAACCGAAAATTTTATAAACGGTTCCAAGCAAAACAACATAAGCAATATGTCTTGCAGGTAATAATGGCGGCTTTTGTTTTAAGAGACTTTCATAAATATAAAAATCTGTAACCAAAGATGATTTTTCAGAAAAATGATACGCCTGAGCAACATATGTACATTCATCATTATAAGCTGCCTTTTTCAAAGAATAAGACGACAACAAATAAAACCATGAACTCAAAGAAATGACCATCAATGTGACTAAAAGAATTAGTTTCTTATTATTTTGGAAAAAAGAGATCAAAGATATATCTTTCTGATGTTCAATAATTTATTTTGGTTATCATACCAAATACCATTAAACATGTAAACAGTTGCTATTGCTAATTCTACATCTTTTCTTATCCTTACTTCTAAGGAATGGATCCTGAATGGCACGCTATCGGATACCCTCTTAGCGAACCATTAAATATTGTACAAATCTTTTCTGACAAAGAAACAAAACTTAGCATCATTAAATATCAAAATAGATCTTCTTACTAGCCAAATTACAATTTAAATCAGATTAAAAGCATAAAATCTGAAAAGAGATATCAAATGAAAATATTACAAACAATGAATCTAGATCTTTTTAAAAATGGACTTATTAATCCAGTAAATATTAATAATAAAAAAAATAATGTATTACTTAGAAAAAATTGTACCGTGATCTAAGAATTTAAATTACGGCACAAAGAGCTGATGGAATATTGTGTAGTAAATAGATCTAGAGATTTGCGAAACATCTCTAAAGAATTCAATAAACGAGAATGTTGGAAAAATTAGATTTAACATTAACGCAATAATAACCACATTAATCACGTAAACTAACGTAATTGAAAAGAAATAATCCGGCTTAAAAGCTGTTTGATCTTGAGCGCGTAACTCTCGAGCAATAAAAATCATGTGCATCGAGAAAGTAAAGCTAATTAAAAAAAGATAATAATGTGCCAAATTAATATTCTTGAAGAAAAAAGAAGTGAAATAAAACAAAACAAGAAAAACAATTGAATAAATCGGAAGCACAACAGGAGCTAATTTAACTAAAGGACTTAAGAATTGGAACAAGTCGGCGACCAATGTCTTTCCGTATTGATAAATAGGTTCCGGCTCATAAATAAAAATATGCAAAATTAGATACGAAAGCATTCCCCAAATAAAATATTGATACTGACCTCTTGTCAACTCTGCTAATTCATGAATAAAGCCAGTTGTCAAAGCCACAATCAAAGGAATTAAAACTAAAAAGAATATAAACTTAAAAACCTGTACAAGTCTAGTTCCCAATTTTTTCTTGGCCTCCCATATACGGTCTTAATACTTTAGGAATAACAACTTCCCCCTCTTTTGTTTGACAATTCTCTAGAATTGCTATCATCGTACGTGCAAGCGCGACTCCTGATCCATTAAGCGTGTGAACAAAAGATGTCTTTTTATTTTCTTTTCCCTTAAAGCGAATATTGGCACGCCGAGCTTGAAAATCTTCAAAATTCGAACAACTTGAAACCTCTAGCCATTTATCCAAACCACAAGCATAAGCTTCAATATCATAACATTTCGCTGCTGCAAAACTAAGATCACCTGTAGCAAGAATAAGTACGCGATACGGAATTTCTAAAAGCTGCAAAACTTTCTCAGCATTACCTAAAAGCTTTTCGAGCTCATCATATGAATTTTCAGGCTTAACAAATTTAACGAGTTCAACTTTATCAAATTGATGTACTCGCATCAATCCTTTTGTATCTTTCCCATAAGATCCGGCTTCTCGTCGAAAACAAGCCGTATATCCGGTATAATAAATTGGAAGTTCTTGTTCAGCTAAAATTTCATCACGATGTAAATTTGTAATCGGCACTTCAGCCGTTGGAATCAAGAATAAATCTTCGTCGCAAACCTTGTACATATCATCTTCCATCTTAGGAAGCTGTCCGGTACCTACCATAGAAGCTCGATTAACTAGAAACGGTGAGAAAATTTCTGTAAACCCATGCTCTCTAGAATGCAAATCAATCATAAAATTTAGAAGCGCTCGCTCAAGTCGTGCGCCATCACCTTTATAAACAATAAAATTTGATCCAGAAATTTTTGCTGCACGCTTAAAATCAATAATATCTAAATTCTCAGCAATCTCGATATGTGTCTTTGGCTTAAACTTAAGATTAACCTTATCACCCCATGTCTTTATTTCCTTATTCTTTTCAGGAGTACCTACAGGAACGGAAAGGTGTGGAATGTTTGGAATACGCATCACAATTTCTTTAAGTTGAGCATCAAAATCACGCGCCTCTACCTCAAGCAAACTAATCTCAGATGAAATTTCTTTCATACCTGAAATCTTATCTTTTGGATCCTTCTTCTCTTTTAATAAAACAAAAATTTCGTCATTCGTCTTATTCTTTTTTTCTCTTAAAGCATCCAATCTTGTTAAAACTTTTCTTCTCTTCTCATCTAGATCAATCAATTCATCTAAATTAATTTTATATCCGCCACGTGCGGCTAAAGCGCTACGAACAGCATCATCATGTGTTCGAATAAATCTTAAATCCAGCATAATGTGTACCTTTTTCTATTTCTCAAATGTAATCGTAATTTGTGTAATTAGCTCTCGAGCATCAATCGGCTTGGTCAGATGCATATCAGCCCCAAGATCAAAATGATCAACGATATCATGAGGTGAATCCGATGCGGTTAAAAAGATGATCGGAATCTTTTTTGTGCTTTCATCCTCCTTAAGTTGTCGACAAACTTCATTGCCATCAACTTTAGGCATGACAACATCTAGCAAAATTAAATCTGGTTTTCGTGATCTTGCCAAAGCTAGCCCTTCGGCTCCATCTTCAGCTAAAAGTAAATCATATCCCTCTTTTTCCAGAATTCTTTGAATTGTTAAACGCTGCCCTGCATCATCTTCAACAACTAAAATATTCTTATTTTTTTTTGCAGATAAAACTTCTTTTCGATTAAAAAACTTTTTCAAAAATTTCATTCTTTCTCCTATTTATAAGATCGTATTTCTCTAAATATAATGTCATTATATTAGGAATTCATTCAATGCGCCAGAGGATTTTTAATAGTTTTTTTGCCCACTCTCTTGCTTTTAGCACGCTTGCTTGTTTAATTTTCAACGGATCAATAAAATCTATTTGACCAATAATTTCATTCTTTTTAAGACTCTCTTTCATTTTCTCTAATGCTCTTCCCTTAATCCCCTGACAACAACAAAAAATCGCAATTTTCTTATCAGCCAAATGTATTTTCTCAAAAAAACTTTTTAGCGCAGGCGCATAAGAAAAAGCCCAAACAGGAGTCCCAATAAAAAGAATATCGTAATCTTGAGGATTAACATCAAAGCTTTCTAGCTTAGGCGTCGCCTTCATCACAACTTGCCGTCCTCCCCAAAAATATTTCATAAAACCCTTAGATTTCACATCCTTTTTAGGCCTAAGCTCTAAAAGGTCAGCGTCAATTTCTTGTGCAATATTCTCAGCAATAAAACGTGTATTTCCTTCGAAAGAATAAAAAACAACTAATTTCTTCATTTCCTTCCTTTTCCAATCTGGTATGTTTTAGGATAAAACCAAATATATATGCCAAAAACTCAAACAATACTCCAGTCTTCAAATTTAGACTTGTACGCCCAAGGTAAACTTAAAAAAGAAAACTTTGAGTCTCTCCCTGTTTTTGGGAAAAAAAGTTTTATCTTCATGATTCCTTCTGGTCTCTCATCATTGAAATAATTTCTTTAAGCCGATGATGATAAGTATGTTTTTTCTGAACCAAATCAAAACCATTCTTAGCAATAATCCAAGCTTCCTTTGGATGCTCTAGGTAATATCGAACTTTTTCTTCAAACTTACACGTTGTAATATCATCATAGGTGATTATGTTTTTCTGGTCTTCAAATAATTCTAAGAATCCATTATCTTTAATTTGATTTGTTACGACAAGAGCTCCTGCGCCCATTGCCTCAAAAATACGCATATTAATATCATTATTAATTGAATAATTAATCGCAATGCGCGACTGACCATAATAATCTTGAAGATCATTAAAATGTGCAGGCCCCATATAATGATTAGAAAAGTTAATCTTCGCTTTTTCTAGCATAACTTTACGCAATGAAAACTTTCCAGTTGTTCCAACAAAACACACATCCCTTTTTCTCTGCTCATATTCTACTAAATCAAAACTTTCAGAAGCTTGATCACAGGCCGCTGGCAACCAATCAACATTTGAAAATCCTAACGCTTTAAGCTTTTCAACACCTTCTTTTTGAAAACACAGAAGATAATCACAATCTCTTCCATTTGCTTTAATTTTCTTAAATGAATGTTTAATGTGAGTATCTGGAACCCACCAGACGTAAGAATGAAGGTCTAAGGGAAACTCTCTACCGTAATCAACATCATCTAAACGCAAATAAAGATCAAAATCTCTAGGAATGCTCTTAAGCTGTTCAAAAGAAAAACACTCAACATCAACGTCGAAATCTCTAGAAAGGATTGGAAAACATCGATCACCAATGCCCCCTCTTTCATTTTGTGTAAAAATTAATGCAATTTTCATATAGAATAATTTTAAATAACTTTATTTGGATAAACGACCACTGCGCTTTTTTAAGTTATAATCAACATAACCGCACAAGACCTCTTGAACTTTTGTAGATGGCGGGACAACAAAATAATGCGATATAATCGCATGTGCAATTTCATGACCTAGCATTCCCAAAGTTGTATCTTCTAGAGAAATGTAGATTGTATTTTGATCAAAGAAATAAAATGATCTTTCATGCATGCGATATCCTGAATATTTTGAGAAAATACTCTCAACAGATTGAGCATTTGGCAAAAACTTAATCTTCCCTCGGAAGCTATAACTATGAATATCTAAGATATCAGATGTCTCAAGATAAACAGCATCGAGAACATCCGGCAAAGATTGATTAATGTTATCAGATTTTGGATCTAAAACTTGTTCTGGTCGCAAAGAGAAGAAATCAATCTTTTCTAAAATCTGATAAGCATCAGATTGCGAAGGAGCATAAATCTCAAAATATTTACCAGTTGCAATCTTAGTCAAGGATTGTTCTTGTGCATCCAGTCGAGTTGCACAAAATAGACTAAGAAAACACATAAAAGAAACTAGGGCAATAAAACCTGTAGATTTTTTAAACATGTATTTTTAAGATGTTTTAAATTTATTAAGTTTATCATCTAAAGACGCTAAAGAAAAATCCAGCTTTGATTTTTCTTCGTTAGATATCTTCATTTTAGATTCATTTAAAAAAGTTTTTAGCAAAGATAGCTCATTCTTTATATCTTTAATCTCTTGATCAAGAAATGACGTCATCTTTCTCAAATGCTCTGGAAGCGATTGCAACTGATCATGATCACGAATTCGAAATGAACAAGTCAGATCTCCAGATTCGACTTCTTTAACTTCTTTAGCTAATCTAAATAAAGGTCCTGAGATCTTATGAGAAACAAAAAGCGTCAACGCTCCCACAGAAATACCAGAGAATAGAAAACCAATAAAAATCGTTTGCATCGTCAGCGGAAACATAAAATCAGCTGTTGTTTTTGCAATCACACGCGTATTTTCAATCATAACCGTATTGGAATCACGCAAAAAGAACAAAAGAATCATCATCATCAAGAAAGACGAAACAACCGCAATAATACAAAATATTAGAATAAACTTTGTCTGAAATTTCTTATCAATAAAATAATTTCTTCGTTTATAATTATTTTCCATCGCTTTCTCCTACTGTTGGACTATTAATCTCAAGAAGTTCATAATCAACATCAATAGCGCTCTTTTTAGAAAGATCATCAATCCACTGCTCAACTAGTCTTTGCTGTTTGCTCCTAAACAAAAGCTTATACAGCTGATCCTTGACTTCATCAAACGTTTTGCCCTGAAATTCTTTATCCTTGTGTGCCTCGTATAAAGCCTTCATCTCTTCGTCGCTAACCTGTGGTTGAAATGCTGGCTCAGCACCTTTCTTTGCTAAAATACTCTTAAGAAGTGATTGCTCCCAAAAAAGCTGAATATCATCTAAAAACTTTTGGTCTTTATCAAGATTCATTTCTTCAGCCTGCTTTAGCATTAATTTTCTTGCAATGAAGACATCCAAAAATGCCTGCCTTCCTCCTTGAGGAGCTTGAACAAACAAAGAGTTCTCAAACGCCTTACTATATTCATCTTTTGTAAAACTCATCTTATCAATCTTAACTGCAGTCTTCAATCCATCATCTGCTTTTCCACATCCAATAATAAATAGAACAACAATAATTAATGCAAATATTCTTTTCATAAACCTACCCTTTCTTAATTTATTAATATATTAATTATTTTACTGTAATATAAAGTTATTTCAACTTAAAAATAAAAAAACGGGAAATTTTATAAATTTCCCGTTTTCTATAAAGCTATACTCTCAAATTATATAAGATCTTGATTAACATCCTGACCATCAAGCCAACCAAAATAAGGATCCAAATCCTTCTTTAAATTAATCTTTTCCTCAATAAATTCATATGCATCAGCATCTAAGTTAATATCCTCAAAAGCCTCTTCATCTGTTTCATTTAAAGGATGATAAAGATAGAAAACTGGTGTTGATTGCGAAAATGATGCATAGCGATATGGATCTAGTATCTCCCAATAAGCTTTATCAATTTTCTCAGTAGAAGCCAATATTCTTCCAGCTCCACTAGCATTCTGTGCACCCAACGGCCAAATCTCAATTGAATTAAAAAAGATATACCCAGAAGGATCGCCAATGAAAGGATTGTTCGGGCTTACTTTTGATCCAGGAAGAATATAATAATTACCTCCTATATTTCCTGCCAAAGCGCCACTCACACCTAAAGACCCAACTGATCCTGTTGCTTGTACTCCAGACTTCTTGCCGATCTTAAGATACAAATCTCCACCAACGTCCACCGTTAATGGTTCATATGGTGCCCAACTGCCAATGATGTCCCCTGCTGTCAAATGCGTATCACCAGATGAAATGATATTATAACCAGTTCCTTGTTCTCCCAAAATCGATCCATCAGATTCGATAAAAACATCTCCGCCTAAACTCTCTGCTAAATTCTTAACTGAATAGCCTAAACCAGAAAGATCCGACAAAGTCAAATCTCCTTGATTGTTGATTTCAATATTGCCAGAACTTTTAACATTGCCAGCAGGATCAGGATCGGAGGAATAATCTATATTAGTAGCCTGGAGATAAGACACCTCTGTTTCTAAGGCATTACCAGAACCGATACCAGTTACAGCGCTTAAAATTAAATTTTCCGCTGTGATATTATTGTCAGAACCATTATAGTCGATAATAGAACCTCTGGTAGATTCCAGATAAACGTCATTTTTACTTTTGACAGTGCCGACGAACATATCTTTATTCGGATCGTAATAACATGGATTATATTCACCGGCAGCACCATTAGCTATTAAATAAACAGAACCATCTAAACTATTGTTAATAACAGAATCAACGTAAAAATTACCATTAATATCCTTGATGCGAATATCTCCTAAAGTTGAATTCTCCGCTGTAAGATTATTCGTATAAACTTCAAGCATATCATTAGACCCAATTCCATTAACAGCATTCAAAACAATATTCTTAGCGTTAATATTCCAATTATCACCATTACCATCAATAATCGCACCAGTATCCGATGTTAAGCGCGCTGTTCCTTGGGGTATAGTAATTCCAAATCCCCCAAGTGTAAGATTTCCAGCAGATGCAATATCAATATCTCCTGACAATGTCTCTGCGCCTATCACATTTAAATCACCGGCGACGTCTCTAATATTAATTCCATTAAATACATTGCTTGCAATAACATGATTAACATCAGTTAAAAGCCCAGAACCTCCGGATAGCAGTCCAACACCAATACCATTTATTGCAATAAGTTTTAAAGCATCAGCTTTAATAACCTGAGAAGACATTCCTGGAACATATGAAGCAATAGAATCGATCGTATCAGCGGTAAGTACAACTTCATCGTTGCCTTCGATTTGCCTGACAGTCA
>Ga0307990_1000088_pt1 | contig 87653 bp, 55 predicted proteins | sample EllFjometagen129_FD_203168 | JGI IMG/M metagenome (GOLD analysis project Ga0307990, IMG submission 203168) | Marine microbial communities from Ellis Fjord, Antarctic Ocean - #129 | ecosystem: Environmental > Aquatic > Marine > Unclassified | place: Southern Ocean | collected 2014-10-08
GCATTTATCTTTATAACTCTATTCTATGCAACACGAAGTGTTGTTGACTAACGCAGTGACGACTATCACACAATTTCTCAAAAAATATGATATAGTTTTTCACAGCAAGACGGTTTTGAATGAAAAAATAAAACCATTTTATCCTAAGAAGGAGATATAGGCATGAGGCACAGCGATCAGATAAGATCAAGTATTCACAAGGTTAGAAGTTTATGTGTGAGGAGCGCTTTGCGGGCAACCGCTGGGCGATTCCGGTGGGCACTGGTTCATGGGGTATTGCTCCTGATGGTCGGTGCCTCGTGGGGGCAGACGGTCATACGAAGCAATTTTGATTCCGACCTTGACGGTTGGACGGCGGTCGGTTTGGCAATCGATACCAGTCCGTCGGCGCTCTCTTCCACAAACCTCTTTTTGCTCTCTGCAAACTCCGACATGGTCTACGATAGCGGGGGTGACACGGCCGCAAATGTGGTTGGTAACCCCGGCGGCTTTGCCCGTCTCAACGATGTGTCGGGCGGTCCCCAGGCATTTGCCCGCGCGCCTGCGAAGTTCCTCGGCGATCTGTCCGCTTTCTATGACGACGGCGCCATCTACTTTCAGCACAGACTGTTCACTCCCTTTCCGCTTGCAGAGCAGAACTGGACGAATGCCGGCCCCTTCTCCATTATCTTTGTCTCTGGCGATCTGAATGACCTGAACGCCTATGCCTGTCACTCCGACACGCGCGGCGATTTTGTGCATATCCCCGAGCTGGGGATATGGACCTTCGATGATTGGGTGACGGTGGGGGCCGGTGTGCAGGAGTTCGCGCTTGATCCGATCACCGATGTGGATTTTGGTCGCTTCGACCCGTCCCTGGCCGGCAGTACGCTCTCAGGGCTTAGTGAAGGTTCTCTCCAAACCCGTAAGACGCTGGCGCAGGTACTTACCAATGTGACAGACTTGCTGATCACCTTTGAGCGAGTAGACGGTGACCCGCTGTTCTCCGAACTCAGCGGCATTGACAACGTCATCCTCATACCAGCGAATCCTATCCCGGAGATCACCTCAATGACGAAGGTAGGTGGTGATGTTTGGGAGTTCGATCTGACGGGAACGTCTGGAGCCGATCATCAATTCCGTGCTTCCTCTTCCCTTGAATTTAACCCCGGGGTGCTTGTTGAGAATTTCACTCAAGGCGGGCCGGATGATGCGGGCACGATCGGTGGGGTCAACAATAGTGTTATTAGCCCCGACGGCTATGGAGCTGCCACCGTGCGCATGTCACTCGTTAACACCAACCGTTTGTTTATCAAAGCGCAGCGCCTTCCGTAACTAACCCTGCTCAACAAAGCATTGCACATTATTGCTTGCTACGCACGCAAGATGTGAATGCGGACTTTAAAATAAAAAATCAAACTTTTGTATAATAGCTGGGGGGAATCCAGATCTGATAAAGGAAAAAAGAAAATAATAATGGAATCTATAAGTGAGATATATCGTATAGGCTACGGCCCTTCAAGCAGCCACACAATGGGTCCACGCGAGGCTGCAAACATCTTTCGTAATAATAATCTCGCTGGCAGAAATCGAAAAAATTCGTCAACATGGACAAGACGTAAAACAAAGCCCCATAACCAACAACTGAACTGTATTCAAAATGGCTGCGCGATTTTGTACGAGTGATTAATAGACGTTTGGCAAAAGATATAGAGGAGCACAACATGAACAAACCAAAACGAACAGCGATCTTGCTATTACTCTGCTGCATTTCTGCGAACCTGTGCGAAGCGGGTGCCAAGAGTAGGCTTATCACTAATCTGGAGTCGGGGCAAAAGCAAGTCGTCGTTGCCTATGGCACGAGCCTGACAGCCAATGGACCGTGGGTCAAACAGGTGGCTGATGTTCTCGAAAAACGGTATCCCGGATTGAGTACCGTCATTAACAGCGGGGGATCTGGTCAGTGGTCACAATGGGGCGTCAAGAATCTGGACCAACGGGTACTCCAAAAGAAACCCGACACCGTGTTGATCGAGTTCGCCATCAATGATAGCGTCGCGCGATTCAAGGGGTCGGTTGAAATAGCGCGGACAAATCTGGAGACGATGATTGATCACATCCTGAAGGCCAATCCAAAGTGCGAAATCATCCTGATGACGATGACACCTGGGAACAAGTACCCCGAAGAACATAGGTCTTACCGCAAGAATATTGAGGCACATTACGAAATGTACCGATCCGTTGCGAAACAGCGAGGGCTTCTTCTTATTGACCACTATCCGAACTGGAAAGCGTTGCAATCGGCAGACAAGAAACTGTTTCAGGAGTACGTGCCAGATACCATTCATCCAACACCAGAGGGTTGCTCGAAAATAGTTACACCAGTCATGCTTGATGCATTAGGAATTGGGGCTGCCGAACAAAATAATTTATCTGTCAACAACTAAAAAACTTTGGTTATTCCGACTTTTGTATGGGTAACTCTTTTGAGGTCACGGTCTGTCCTTGCCTGCCCCGAGCTTGTCGAGGGGAGCTTGTCGAAGTGGACCTCAGCTACAGTAAAGGCTTTGATGTCTGGCTACTAAATAATGGAGAAAGAAGACGATGACAAAACATGAATCTAAAGATCCTGAAATCCATAAACCACATATGCCATTCCTTATTTTCATCTGCTTGGCATCGGCGCTCGGGGGGTTGTTGTGGGGGTTTGATGCCATTGTCATATCAGGAACGATCAATCCCGTGAAACTGCAGTTTGCTCTGACGCCAGGATGGGAAGGTTTTTTTGTTAGCTCTGGTCTGATTGGCGCAGTGATTGGGTCGGGGGCTGCAGGGTGGTTGAGCGACCGTTTCGGCCGTAGCCGCAACTTGATTCTGGCTGCGATCCTATTGTGGATTTCCGCTATGGGAAGTGCCACGGCCAATAGCATTGGTGTGCTCACTTTTGCCCGTTGGCTCGGCGGGCTGGGAGTCGGCATCTCTGCGATGGTCTGTCCACTGTACATTTCCGAAATTTCGCCGACCCACATGCGAGGACGGCTTGTTACCGTGTTCCAATTTGCAATTACGATTGGTATCATGCTCGCCTTATTTAACAACTTCGGTTTGCACCATTGGGCGCTTTCCATGCATGAGACGGTATTGGAAGGTAGCTTTATGAAGCACTTCCTCGTCGATGAGACCTGGCGCGCCATGTTCGCCTCAGAGTTAGTGCCGGGCCTCCTGTTCCTGATTCTGGCATTTATGCTTCCGGAAAGCCCGAGATGGCTGATCAAAGCGGGGCAAAACGAGAGAGCACAGACAGTTCTGAATCGTATCTTCCTGACCGGCGCAGACCAAGAGTTTGATATGATGCGCGAGACGATAGCTAAAGAGAGCGTCACTAAAAAACGATTCGTGGATGTTTTCCACAAGTGCTACCGCAAACCGTTGATCATTGCCATGCTATTGGCAGCCTTCGCCCAGTTAAGCGGGATCAACGTGGTATTTTATTACGGCACATCGATGCTGGAAACCGCCGGTTTGAAGGCGGACGGTGCGTTGAGTGGCATGGCTGTAATCGGCGCCTGTAACATGGTCTTTACTGTGATCGCCATGTGTTTTGTAGATAAAATTGGCCGCCGTAAATTGCTACAGATAGGAACCCTTGGCGCTATTCTCTGTCTTGTGGGTATTGGTACCACGTTCAGCACCGGAGCAAACACCATGCTGATTATACTCATGTGTTCGTTTGTGGCTTTTTTCTCCTTCTCGCTCGGACCCATCAAGTTCATTTTCGCGTCGGAAATTTTTCCCACAAATATTCGCTCGCATGCCATGTCGATAGCGATCCTGACCCTTTGGCTGACCGACACGCTCGTTGGTCAATTCACACCGATGCTACGTGAAGCGGTCGGGCCTTCGGGGACATTTTTTATCTTTGCGGGCATTTTGGTACCCCAGATCTTTCTGATATGGAAAGTGATGCCGGAAACCGCAGGGCGTTCTTTGGAGGAGATCGAATCGTGGTATAGTAATTAGAAGTTGTGCGAGCAAAACTAATCAAAGTCGCATGCGCATGGCTCAAGTCGTCTCGCCAATCACCAGGCGGGGTGTCATTAACTTGATTTCCAGAGTCATTCGCTCTTCCGGAGCCATTTTTATCAGTGACATAAGTGTTCCAACAGCCACCTGACAGGCCGCCTCTATGGGTTGAGCCACCGTTGTCAGTACTTTCTCAACGGCGTAGGAGGGAATCGAATTGCCGAAACTGACAACGGCCACATCTTCGGGAACGTTAAGACCGATCCGATCACATGCCTTGAACGCGATGCAACCCCTGCATAAGGCGCGACCCCAGTGCCATGATGCCGGCCTGGTGATACCCGAAATACATCTCTCCGCTGATCTCGTGCTGTTGGCCTGCGACCTCTTGGACGCACGTCTTGCGGTCAAAGACGGTGATGTCCAAAACATACCGGCAGCACAACGAAAACAAATGGCCGAACGTCTTGAAAAACTTATTAAGGAGCATGAAAGCATCTGGTTAAAGTGTAACCGTATCGGTGGACTCTCCGACAGCTCGGCGGCAATGGCAGAACTCCTGGAAATGCTTGAATCAAAATAGTAGAAGTCGAAAGATAGGGGAAGCTGCATCCTGTTTTTCATTAAATGAAATTTGAAATGTTACAAAAGGAGATAAATGATGATGATTTTTAATAAGCAAAACAAAAAGAAGTTTGGATATTATGCGGTATTTCTGCTGGTTCTTGTGGCTGGCCTCTCGGCGCAAGCTGATAAAGCGAATATTGAAAACATGCCGGCAGATGGAATTGAAAAATCCGAAAACTCAATTTCAATGAAGCTCAACGGAAAAATATTATGGACGCTCAACCACAATCCCGAGGAGGGAAAACCCTATGTGCATCCGCTGGCAAAAACGACCGGGCAGGTGCTTTCCGATCTCCGCCCTGGAGACCATCCCTGGCATCGTGAACTCTGGTTCTCATGGAAATTTATCAATGGAATCAATTATTGGGAGGAAAATCGAGTCACCGGAAAATCAAATGGCCAGACCCTGCTGCTATCAACCAAACGCAAGATCTCCCCGGAAAATGAGGTGCGTGTTGAGATGACACTGGCCTACGCCCCGGCCGGGAAAACCGAGCAGTTCATGCGGAAAAAGCGGTCTATTGTTATTTCCCCACCAGATAGGAACGGAGCATACACGATCGACTGGGCCTCCAAGTTCTGGTGGCGCGGTAGGACCTTACTACACGGAAATGATGGAGATTATCGCCGATGTCCAGAGCAATCTGGCCACGTACTTCCCGGCTTATAATGGACAAGGCTTCGAGATCATTGGATTCGGGTGGCATCAGGGATGGAATGGCCGTGTCAATGCGGCTTACACTGCCGAATACGAAGAAAATATGGCCAACTTCATCAACGATGTTCGTTTTGAGTTGGGTCGCCCCGATCTGCCCTTTGTCATAGCCACTACAGGAATGGGTGAAGGCTCCACCTATACGGCTATCGAATTGGCGCAACTGGAACTGGAAAATTACACCACCTATCCTGAATATGATGGCAATGTGGCCGTTGTGGATACCAAAAGTTTTTGGCGCACGATAGCGGAATCTCCGACCGACCAGATTTATCATTGGAACCGCAATGCCGAGACCTATTATCTGATTGGCGAATCCATGGCTCAGGAAATGGTAGCGATGGTCGACCTGAATCCTCCGGTTGACACCACGGCATCGACACCAAACCCAATAACTTGGGCCTCGGCTCCTGCGGCAGCCTCAGCCAGCACAATTACGATGACGGCCACAACCGCGACGGATGACCTCAATGGGGTATTCTATAAATTTATCTGCACCGCTGGCGGTAGTCACGACAGTGGTTGGCAGGCTAGCAATACATATACGGATACCGGCCTGACACATCAAACGCAGTACACCTACACGGTCCAGATGCGTGACGGCCTATTAAACACCGGCACCGCATCGGCTCCGGCAACCGCTACGACCACCGCTACGACCACCGCGGCGGCTATATGGTCGATCCCGTTTGTGGAGACGTTCGAATCCCTCACGCCAGGCACTCTGAATGGGCAGCACGGTTGGGTTGCCGAGGGAGTGGATGTGCAGACCGACGTGATCTATGGCGGAAGTGCCAAGGCCGGTGCCGTCACGGAAGATGGCGGATATATACACCATACATTCAGCGACGCGCGCACCCGCGTTTGGACCGACATGCGTCTACGGGTTGTGCACACGGAGGTTCCGCCCACGCCGGAACCTGACAGCACGGTTGCCGTCTACGTTTCGACCAACAGTCAGGTCATGGTCTTTGACGGAATCAATGCGGTCGCCTCCGGCCAGACCGCGGACGAGGGTGAGTGGGTGCGCTTCACGATCTTGACCGACTACACGACAGCAACGTGGATGCTGTACGTCGATGATCTCAAGGCCGGCCCGTTCAGGTTCTTCGATCCGACTTCGAGTGGTTACAGCGAGTTGACCCTGAAGGGCGGGCAGAGATTTGTGGACGATCTGCTTATTACCGAGACCAATATCTACCCCGTGTATGCATCAGGGGGTACGATTACGCCGCTCGGCTGGGTGCAGTCTTACGGGGGCGATCCAACGCTCGTCAATCAGGATGGCGACGGGCTGACCCTGGATCAGGAGTACCTGATCGAAACGGATCCGACGATATCAAATAAATTCGAGATCATCGCCTTAGGATTCATGCCGGGTAATTCACCCTATCTGCAATACAATGCCAACGGTTTACCGAACGGGACGCTGAATGTTTCAAACTGTACCGATCTGATGGTGGGGAGCTGGGGTGAGCTGGCGGGCACTCTGTCCATCCCGGCCAGCAACGTCGTACATGTGGACAGGAAGCAGTCCAGCAGGGACAAATGACATTATGCGAATCTACGTCACGCCCTTGTAAAATTATGGTCTTTGTCATGGCGGAAGATTTACCACAAGCACCTCAAACGAATTCAGCTCAAAAAAAAATCTCTGCTTGTGTTTTGAAAAAGATGAAACTACAATGCACATTGTTCAATTAAGTTCACTGGCATCCCATAGGGTGCAGGAGTCTAGATGTTTAGGCTATAGGTATTTAGGATTTTGCGAAAAAGGATATTCTTTTAGCAATACTGGCAATATTTTCTCTATGAGAGAAAATACTGTTTGTTTATAGAATCATACAAGTAATGTACATTTGGCCTAATAGCCTAATAGCCTGACAGCCTATGCGTCCTACGGGACGCTAATGAATTAAGTTATCTCATCTCAGCGTTCGCACACGGCGGGTGAGTTCATGAGTTACTGATTGTACGTCGTTAACGGTTACAGGTGCGGAAGCACCGCTATGGAGTGACATATGAAAGTAAGAAGCATCACGGGTTTTATTTCTCTTGCCGTCCTGGTATTCCCGGTCGGACTTTTCGCAATAGATACTGATAGCGACGGCCTGGACGATTCCTTTGAGACCGGCACAGGGGTCTATGTCTCGCCAACCGACACCGGCACTGACCCGAATGACACCGACAGTGATGGAGATGGCGTGGGTGATTGGTATGAGGTTGCGGCCAGTTTCACCGATCCGAATGCCTCGGGCGACAAGCCGAACATCCCCTATCCGCTGCCCGCTCCTGATTCAACGCCGACTGCCACCAACAAGCGGGTCAAAGTCTACATTCTCTCCGGTCAGTCGAATATGGTGGGGGCAGGCAACATTGATTCTCTGGGTACGCCGGGCACCCTGGCCACCATCACGAGGAACGAGCACAAGTTCACCAACCTGCTCGACGGCGCGGGCTGGTCGGTCCGCAACGATGTGGCCTACCGGGGCGTGATCGCCGCGCTCGGCAAGGCACCGCTGACACCGGACCAGGGTGTCGGCGCCACCACGATCGGCCCTGAGCTCGGCTTCGGCCATGTGATGGGCTACTTCCATGACGAACCGGTGCTGCTGATCAAGTCTTCCCAGGGCGGTCGCGCCCTCGGCTGGGATTTTCTGCCCCCGGGCAGTGTGCAGTACCCCGTCGGGGGCACCACCTATGCCGGATACGGGGATTCCCCGGCCTCCTGGTCCACGGGGACGATGCCGGTGCCAACCGGGTATTATGGCGGCTATCAATACGATCAGTGCTTTCTGAATGAGGTCGATTGGAATCTCGCCTCAACTTTTACCCCGGTGGTTAACGTCACCGACATTCTCGACAACTTCGCCACCGAGTACCCGCAATGGGCCGATCAGGGCTTCGAGATTGCCGGCTTCGCCTGGTGGCAGGGATGGAACGATGGCTTGAGCTACACCTCCGCCTATGCCTACCGCTACGAGCAGAACATGGCTCAGTTTATTCGGGAGGTCAGGGCCTACTACCAGAACCGTTACCCCGGTCACATCGCCCTTAACGCGCCCTTCGTGCTCGCCACCGCCGCCTTCGACGGCTGGGATGCGGCCTACACCAACCAATACCCCACCCGAGCGGCCGTGATCAATGCCCAGCTTGCCGTCGGCGACCCGGTCCAGTACCCGGAATTCGCCGACAACGTCAAAACCATGGAGGCGCGGGGCTACTGGCGAGACGCGTCTGTCTCCCCGTCCGATGCCGGGTATCATTACAACCGGAATGCGGAGACCTTCATGCTGGTAGGCGACGCCCTCGGTCGCGGAATGCTCGAGCTGCTCAATTCCGCCACACCCGACACCAATGCTCCCGCCATATCAAGCTTCAGCCCCGCCGACAATAGCATTGGTGTGGTGCCCATGGCCAACCTGATCCTCACTTTCGACGAAGCCATCACACGTGGTACCGGCAATATCATTATCAAGAACCTGTCCGATGCGACGCAGGTGGTGATCGCTGTCATCGACGCGACTCAGGTGTCGGTTGCGGAATCGGAACTGACGATCGATCCGACGGCTAATTTCGCCACGGAGAAGGACTATGCCGTCTGGATCGACACCGGCGTGATTAAGGACTGGTCCGCCAACCCCTTTGCAGGTATTGCGGATGACACGACGTGGAACTTCACCACGGCAGCTCCCGACACCACGCCGCCGACACCCGACCCGCTGATCTGGGCGAGCTCCCCGACCGCGACTTCGAGCAGCTCGATCGCTATGACCGCGAGCACGGCCAGCGATCCTTATGGCGTGGAATACGACTTCGATTGTCTTAGCACCGGAGGCCACGACAGTGATTGGCAGGACAGCCCAACCTACACCGACACGGGACTGCTGTCGGTCACCGAGTACACCTACCGCGTCCGGGCTCGTGACAAGAGTGCCGCTCAGAATACGACGGCGTACTCGGCCGAGGCTTTGGCAACGACCGCCACGGATTGGTTTGCACTGCCCTTCCGAGAGACGTTCGAGGAGTTGACACCGGGCGATCTCGCCGGTCGGCATGGCTGGACGGCGGACGGCTCCGAGGTACAGGAGAGCGTGACATTCGGTGCTAGTGTCCGGGCCGGGGCGATCTCGGGTAATGGCGGCTATATGCGGCACTCGTTCAGCAATGGTCCTGAACGAGTCTGGACCGATATGCGACTGCAGGTTGTTTTCACGGAAGCAACGCCCACGCCGGAACCTGACAGCACGGTTGCCGTCTACGTTTCGACCAACAGTCAGGTCATGGTCTTTGACGGAATCAATGCGGTCGCCTCCGGCCAGACCGCGGACGAGGGTGAGTGGGTGCGCTTCACGATCTTGACCGACTACACGACAGCAACGTGGATGCTGTACGTCGATGATCTCAAGGCCGGCCCGTTCGGATTTTTCGACCCGACCGCGACCGGTCTGCGTGAGCTGGTGGTGGATGGAGGATCGACCTTTGTAGACGATATCCTCGTGACCGAATCAGGGGGTACGATTACGCCTCTCAACTGGGTGCAGTCTTACGGGGGCGATCCAACGCTCGTTAATCAGGACGGCGACACGCTGACCCTGGATCAGGAGTACCTGATCGAAACGGATCCGACGATATCGAATACATTCGAGATCATCGCCCTGGGATTTACACAGAACAACGCGCCCTATCTGCACTACAACGCGAACGGTTTGCCTAATGGCAAACTGAGCGTTTCGAACAGTACCGATCTGGTGGTGGGGAGCTGGGGCGAGCTGGTGGGCACTCTGTCCACCCCGGCTGGCAACGTCGTACAGTGGACAGGGAACAGTCCTGCAGGGACAAACGACGTCTTGCGGATCTACGTCACTGAGAAGCCGGAGGCAGCCCGCTAAGGTGCGCCGGCGCTGTCTAAAGGGGTTCTAAAGGGGTCGGTTCTAAAGGAATCGAACTACGTTAATTCGTACCTCGGAATGTGAGCATTTTGTTGGGAGGAGATTATGGCTAGAGGATTTCTTTTAAAAAATCAAATCATAGTTCTATCATTATTACTTGTTGCATCTGTAGGTGTGGGCAAAGATAAGCAGGAAGCGGATTTTTCCAAAATACCGGATGTTCTTTTCTTGTTGGGGGGGCAATCTAACATGCATGGTAACGGTTTTATGGCTGATCTTCCGCATACAAAGGAGTTTGAGACCTACCTCAATCCTCCTATGAATGTTTCAATCTGGGATTTAAAGTGCAAAGAATGGACATCGCTCAAGATTGGCAAGCGGTTTGGGCCTGAGATTGGATTTGCCCATACTCTTTCAAAGGCCCTGCCGGGCAAGCATATAGGCATCGTTAAATTTGCGGCGGGAGGCACCTCCATGGATAGATGGAAGCCGGAAGGTAAATTGTATAACCGTCTGCTGAGTAATCTCACACTTGCACAACAAAGGGCTCCAAATGCAAAACTGGCGGCAATGCTCTGGCATCAGGGCGAAAGCGATACGGATAAAAAAGAGGTAGCGGAAGCATATCAGGCTAAGTTTATTCAATTTATCAACTCAATCCGAAAGTATACAAAGGAGGCAAATCTGCTTTTTATCTATGGACAAATAAATCCTGGTAATAGTTTCCTCGGCCGCAAGAGATGGAAGTATGTGGATATTGTTCGTAAAGCCCAGGCGGATCTGAAATTATCAAATGCCGTCATGATCAAAACGGATGATTGCGAAAAGAATGCTTACTCAGATGGGGCCGCAAATACTCCTAAGGAAAAACAAATAAAAAGCAAGCAGGACAATGTTCATTACAGTGGAAAAGGACAGATTAAGATGGGAATAAGATTTGCGGAAGCTTACTTGAAGACAACCAAATAAAATGAAAAGAGTTTTCATAATTTATTCAATCACTGCAATCGCCTGCCTCTTGAATATGCAGGCATTCGGACAGTTTTACCAACCGAACAAGCAGCAGTATCAGACACCGAAGCGGTACGGTCTGAAATATAAGTCGGTCACATTTGAAAGCGAGGACAAAACGAGGCTTCACGGTTGGTTTGTGCCCGCTACCGACAAGGCTATCGGGACAGTTCTTCATTTCCACGGTAATGCCCAAAATCTCACAGCCCATTTCTCGTTTGTGAAGTGGTTGCCGAAACAGGGATTCAATGTGTTCTTGTTTGACTACCGTGGTTATGGAAAATCGGAAGGGACTCCGACTCGAACCGGTGTGCACAAAGATGCCATTGCGGCATTAAAGTATGTGCAGGCAAGAGATGATGTGGATTCGGATAGGCTGTTGGTGCTTGGCCAGAGTCTCGGCGGAGCCGTTGCAATCAGCGCCATCGCTAGCACAAACACGAACGCTAGCGGAATTTGTGGCATTGCCGTTGAATCTACGTTTGATTCATATGCCGCAATTGCCAAGGAAAAGGCCCCTGCTTTTCTTGTGGCATTGGCCATCTCTGACAAACTGAGCCCCAACGCGGTTGTGAAAAATCTTTCTCCAATTCCGATTGTATTCATACACGGCACGTCAGATAGAGTCGTGCCATACCGCCGGGGGAAAAGTTTATTTGATAAAGCGAGCAAACCTAAGGCCATGTGGACAATTAAGGGCGGAAGACATACCGAAGCATTCACAACCTATGGCAAAATATATCAAGCTAAACTGATTAAGTATTTCAGGAAATGTATAGAAAGAAAGATAAAAGCTAAAGCAGCGGAGCCGCAACCAAACTAAGCCTCTGTGATATGCGAAAGCTTTACTCACTCATTGTCTGGTTGTGCGATAAGCCGCGCTGCTTTAGTAAACAACGCTTCGCGTTGCATAGGACGGAAAAGGAGAAAGATTTCCTGCAAGCTAATTACCCGTTGCGTCCACCGGATACCGGCGGACATACTGAGAAGCACAGTATATCCGCCTGTATCCGGTGGATTATAGCCCCAAAATGCCGAAAGTTGACGGCTGTTATTAATTCCGTTTTAGTTGCTTTATACCAACAACTTATGAATTTGTTGAATGGAATAAAGCGTGTGATTCAATTTAATTGGAGTGGTGCATTTAAGAATGATTCAGCATACAAGTGTGAACTGCGTACGAAAATCTGTATGTAGTTCACATCTGTGCTGTTTGAGCACTTTGAAGTGGTTTTCAACTAAATTGAGGCCAGAATGCAAGTGGGGAAGACTGGCACTTGACGTGCAGTTATACATAATGGTAATATTAAATATTATTGAATTTAATAACAAATAAGGGGTTCGTAATGCAAGGAGAACGAGGAATGAAAACAATTCGCATATTTACTGTTGCTCTGGTATCAGTCGCTTTTTCGATTGCTTGGTGCCCGGTAGGTGCATCTGGTGCAGAGGCGGGTGGAGGTCTACTGGATCGGTACACCGGCATGCTCAACCAACTGCGTACTGAAATCATCGCGAAGGTGCCAAAGACCGATCAGGCAAATGCCGGTACGGTGAAGAAGTTTCTGTCCAGTGACGCGCTTGACGCAAAGCTCGCAAAACATGTCGTTCTGCTTGAGGCTACACCGAATGGCCTGGCGGAGTTTGCCCGGCAGGGGAAGGAACAGGAGAAGCTGATTGCAGCACTTCTGGCAGATGATGATATGCTGATACAGATGGCCATTGCTGACGGCGCCAAAGGTGGTAAGTATGGCGAGGCCATGGAAATCTACGCCAAAATCCAGAAGGCGAGTAAAAAAGCAAAGAACGGCATTCTGCAGCGGTTGGCGCTGGCAATCAGTTTGGAACATGCGCTGCCGATTGGACAGAGAAACCCCACGGCGTTGACCGATGCGCCAAAGACCGTAGACCCGGTGAAGCGCTACCTGCACTACGAGAAGGCATACCTGGATGGCGAACTGGATCCGGCGTTCGAGCGCCTGAAAGTCTGGGGCCTGCGCTTTGTCGTCGATGGGAGCGAGCCGGATGAGACTCTCGTCTGGGGGCGCGAAATGCTTCGGAACTATCGGCCCGACCACATTTACACCCCGAACTACGGCTGGCGCTACGTGAGTATCGTCGGAAGCAATGTCAGGTACGGGTCGGGTGATGTTAAGTACGACAGGCCTGAGTTGCAGTTCTTTCAGAATATTCTCATGAACGGAGGGGTCTGCGGACGGCGCGCGTTCTTCGGGCGCTTCATTCTGCGTGCTTTCGGGATTCCGACCACGGCCCGTCCCCAGCGCGGCCATGCCGCTCTGGCACACTGGACGCCCAAAGGCTGGGTCGTCAATCTGGGCGCAGGCTGGGGCGGCGGTTGGACCAAGACGCTTTACAAGCATGACCTCGATTTCCTCGCGAGTACGCAGGGGCGCAGCAACAGCAAGGAATATCTGAAGGTCAAGCGGGCCCAGTGGGTCGGTGACGTTCAGGGAGAGAAGCGAACCTACGGGGAGCACGACGGCACCCCCGCCTTCTGGAATGGCGTGGCGCTTCGTATGCAGCGGACGATCATTGAGGAGGCAAAGGCCGTGACGCTAGCCCCACTCGGCGAGGACCTTGGCGAGTCCAACGAGCCTACGGTAGCAGAGAAGGTGCTGGCCTCGCCGGTCACGCCCGAGGACAAAAAAATCACTTACGGCAGGAACGGCACCATATCGATACCGGCCGCTGCATACAGCAAGCCGGCCGGCAACACACGGGAAGTTACTGCCATGAAGAGCTTCGCCGGGGGGCTGCAGATATTCCTTCCACGTTTCTCGGTCAAGGGTCTGACGGTTCTGCGGGGAGGCACGTGGAAGAGTGATGCCGAATTATGCACGTCCGGGACGCGCCTCCTCAGCGGTGGCTACGGGGCTTATGAAAACTGGGGTTTGCGGGCGGCATTGACGTATACCGGCAATGGGGCCCCGCGTGACCTGACGCTCAACCTGGGTGATGGCGTGAAGATGGAGTTTGTCTACATCAAGCCCGGTAAGTTTGTGATGGGAGGCAAAAACAAGAAGGGTGGCAGGTTCACCTGCGTCGAGGTGCCGAAGCACGAGGTCACGCTTACCAAGGGGTTCTATCTGGGTAAGTACGAGGTTACGCAGGCGCAGTACCAGTCTATCATGGGCTCGAACCCCAGCAGGTCGACCAAGGCTCCGAACTGCCCGGTCGATAGAGTCATCTTGGCGGACGCGCAGAAATTCTGTGAGGAGCTCGCTCATAAGACCGGGCGGGGCGTGCGGCTTCCCACCGAGGCCGAGTGGGAGTATGCGTCGCGCGCCGGCAAAGATACGCAGTGGTTCTTCGGCAACGATCCATCGCGGCTCGGGGAGTATGCCTGGTTCAATGACAATGCAGGTGGCAAGTCGCATCCAGTAGGGGAGAAGAAACCAAATCCGTGGGGTCTTTACGACATCTACGGCAACGTCTGCGAACGAATAGCCGACACGTATGCCAAGAATTACTACGCGCACAGTTCGAAAGAAGATCCGACTGGTCCGAGCCAGGGCACGAAATCACGCTTTGAGTACGAGATCACCGTTTCTCGGTCAGGCAAGTATTCGTTGACGGCGCGGGTGGTCACGGCCAATTATGATCAGAAACTCGTTGTCTCTGCGAACGACGCCAGGTCAGAGTTGACCATGAAAATGCCCTTCACTGTCGGAAAGTGGCAGAATTCCCCGTCGGCTACGCTCATCCTCAAGAAGGGAGTGAATACCCTGCGGTTCTCTCGCTCCAATCCTCCGCAGTACGGTCTGGCCATTAAGTCGTTTGAGTTGAAGCCAGTGCGGTAACTGGGCCTGGCGGCCCCGTCCCCCAGAGGCATCACGGGTTCACACATGATCCATTGGGGTCGGACCGCTGACCCTCAGAGTAAACTTATAAACTAACCGAAAGGAAACAATTGTTATGTTCTGCTATCAATGCCAGGAAGCTGCTAAGAATGAAGGCTGTATCTTGCAAGGTATGTGTGGAAAAACCGAAGAAACCGCGAATCTGCAGGATTTGCTCCTCTATCTGCTAAAAGGGATTTCAATCCGCGGAGAAAAAGCAGACCCCGTTGATGCAAAGGCCGGCCGCTTCATCATGGAAGCACTCTTTGCAACCATTACCAACGCCAACTTTGACAACGATCGGTTTGTTGCGTTTATTCGCGAAGCGATAAAAGTTCGGGATGCCCTGCCGCTGGAAACCTCGGAAAGCGTACATGACGCCGCCGTATGGACTGCGGATACGTTGGACGCATTTCAGGAGAAAGCAAAAACGGTCGGCGTACTCGCGACTGAAAACGAAGATGTCCGTTCGCTTCGCGAACTGATTATCTACGGGTTGAAAGGTCTGGCTGCCTACACCGAACATGCTGCTGTTCTCGGGGTTGAAGACAATGCGCTCTACGCATTCGCAATGGAAGCATTGGCATCCACGACACGGGATCTGACAGTCGACGAGCTGGTTGCACTGACCCTTAAAACCGGTGAAATGGGGGTGGCCGCCATGGCGATTCTCGATAAAGCCAACACTGAAACATACGGCAACCCGGAAATTACCCAGGTCGACATTGGTGTTGGAACCAACCCGGGAATCCTGATCTCCGGCCATGACCTGAAGGATATGCAGGAACTGCTTGAGCAGACCCAGGGAACGGGCATCGATGTCTACACCCACGGAGAGATGCTGCCGGCGAACTATTATCCTGCGTTTAAAAAGTACGACCATTTCCACGGCAACTATGGCAATGCCTGGTGGAAACAGGGCAGCGAGTTCGATACCTTCAACGGACCGATCCTGATGACCACCAATTGCATTACCCCGGTCAAGGATGCCTATAAGGACCGTATCTTCACCACCAACACCGCGGGCTATCCCGGCGTTGCACACATTCCTGACCGTCCGGAATCCGGCAAAAAGGATTTCTCGGCGATGATTGAACTGGCCAAAACCTGTGCGGCTCCGGTTGAGATTGAAACCGGCACCATTACCGGAGGATTTGCTCACCATCAGGTGATGCAGTTGGCTGACAAGGTGGTAGATGCGGTGAAAACCGGTGCGATCAAGCGCTTCATTGTAATGGCCGGCTGCGACGGCCGTCACAAAACGCGTGACTACTATAAGGACGTTGCTGAAACCCTTCCGAAGGATACCGTTATTCTGACTGCCGGCTGTGCAAAATATCGCTACAACAAGCTGGAGCTCGGTGACATTGGCGGAATTCCGCGGGTGCTCGATGCCGGACAATGCAACGACTCCTATTCGCTGGCCGTCATTGCCATGAAGCTGCAGGAGGTTTTCGGGCTGGACGATATTAACGACCTGCCGATCTCCTACGACATTGCCTGGTATGAACAGAAAGCGGTTATCGTGTTATTGGCACTGCTCTTTCTCGGTGTCAAAGGCATTCGCCTTGGACCGACGCTGCCAGCCTTCCTTTCGGCTAATGTTGTTAAGGTGCTCGTTGATAATTTTGATATTAAACCCATTGGCGAAGTTAAAGACGACATCGCTGCCATGATGGAAGGAAAATAATGAAGGCGCAGAACTTAAGGAGACGTTGCCAATGGCTTTGGATCACGATGAATCGACGCAAGCGTTCTACCAACTGGTCCTGGAATGGGTTCTCATGTCCCACGAGAAAGCAGGGATGCAGCCGTTCTTCATTGGCTTGAATGCTCCTCAGGGTGCGGGGAAGACAACACTTACGAGGTGGCTCTGTGCGCAGCTTGCAAAACTCGAACTAGTTGCTATCACGATGTCTATCGACGATTTCTACCTGACGCGCGAAGCGCAGGTGGCGTTGGCCAAAGCAAATCCCGACAATTCGCATCTGCAGATGCGTGGTTACCCTGGCACACATGACATCAGGCTGGGGATAAATACCCTTCGCGCACTCAAGGTGCAGTCTGAAAGGCAGTCGACAGTCGTGCCGAGGTACAATAAATCCGCGTATGAAGGCAAAGGCGACCGTTTCCCAGAGTCGGAGTGGAAGACTCTGGAATGCCTCCCCGACATCGTTTTCGTCGAGGGCTGGATGCTGGGCTTTCGGCCCAACCCCCAGGCGGAAGAGAGTGATCTCTGCTTTGCACCGATCAACGAGGCTCTCCTGAAGTACGCAGATTGGTACGCGTTCTTGAACGCATTTGTCTATCTCCACGCTCGGGACCACCGCTTTGTTCTCGATTGGCGGGTTGAGGCTGAGGAAAACATGAAGGCTAAGGGATTGCCGGGAATGAATCGCGAAGAGGTCAAGGCCTATGCAGCGGAGTTTATGATTGCCTACGAGGCCTTTTCGCATACGATTTCAGCAGAAACTCTCGGGATTGAACAATATCTTGAGATAGTAATCGGGCGGGACCGCTTGCCGATAGCTGCTTCGAACTAACTCCTTGATCTGCACCAAAATTTTGTCTACCCTAACCAAAGTTAGAGTTGACATTGATTTCAAATTTGGTACATCTACAAGGCGTATCAACAAACAACCGGGCTCGCTCGGCACACAACAAAGTTGCTCCAAAAGCTTACCAGAAGCAGTGCTTCGCGCCCCTTCTGGAAGCTGAGCATAACGTTAGGAAGTAGATGATGAGAATATTCATGTTTTTGATCTTTTGTGCTGGGTGCTCAATAGTTTGTTATGGTTCCGAAACCCCGACAATTGAGGCACCACAACCATTCGGAGCGATCCCAAGTGCTCGGCAACTGCAATGGCATAAAATGGAGTTCTACGGATTTCTGCATTTCACAGTGAACACATTCACTGGAAAAGAATGGGGCTATGGCGATGAGTCCGAGCAAGTATTCAACCCGACTGCGCTAGACGCACGCCAGTGGGCACGCGTGGCACGTGATTCTGGAATGAAGGGCCTGATTCTTACTGCAAAACATCACGATGGATTTTGTCTCTGGCCCAGCAAATATACTGAGCATTCCGTCAAGAACGCTCTGTGGAAAGACGGTAAAGGGGATGTACTTCAAGAGCTCTCGGAAGCATGTGGGGAGTTCGGCCTGAAAATGGGGATCTATCTTTCGCCGTGGGACCGAAATCACGCTGAATACGGCAAGCTTGAGTACATTGATTATTACCGCAAGCAACTGACAGAAGTATTAACCAATTACGGGGAAGTCTTTGAAGTGTGGCATGATGGTGCCAATGGAGGTGATGGATACTACGGAGGTGCACGGGAAAAACGAAGTATAGACAACAAAACCTACTATAAGTGGCAAGAAACATGGGCTATGATCCGTAAACTCCAGCCCAATGCTGTTATTTTCAGCGATGCCGGACCGGATTGCCGCTGGGTGGGTAATGAAAGAGGATACGCTCCGGATACCTGCTGGGCGCCGATTAACTCAACAGGTATGTATCCAGGGCACGCTGACAGAAAAGTGCTCGGGCATGGAACGCCTAATGGAAACGTTTGGCGTCCTGCTGAAGTAGATGTTTCCCTTCGACGCGGTTGGTTCTTTCATGAAAATCAAGCTCCCAAGACAGTCACGGAATTGCTGAACATCTACTACAGCAGCGTTGGGCATGGTGCCTGCTTTTTGTTGAACCTAACGCCTGACAAGCGTGGTTTGATTCCAGAACAAGACGTGAAGCGCATGCAGGAGTTCAGCGCAATCATCGCACAAACCTTTAAGACGGACCTAGCGGAAGGCAAGCCCGCCAAGGCTTCCAATGTACGAGGTGGATCAAGAACATTCGCTGCCGCCAACGTTACGGATGGGAAACGCAATACGTACTGGGCTGCCGACGACAAGATTCTCCACGCCTCGATTACAGTTGATCTGCAAAAGCAAACGCGCGTAAACCGCATCCGCGTGCAGGAGTTCATTCCCCTCGGCCAGCGCATCAAGTCATTCACCATCGAAGCTCACACCAACAATGGCTGGCAAAAGGTTGCGGAAGGAACCACGATTGGAGCACGGCGCATACTTCGTTTCCCTTCCGTCCATGCAGACATAATCCGCTTACACATTAATGAGTCTTTAGCCTGCCCTACGATATCTACAATCGAGGTGTATTTGGCGACAACAGAGGAAAGTATTTTTTAAACCTGATTAATCGTTTCGTCCACCGTGTAACGGCGGACATACTGAGTAGCACAGTATATCCGCCGTTATACGGCGGATTATCGATCAAAAAGGTCACCAGTTCACGGTTTTTCCGAAGCCAGTTTTAGTTGCTTATCAAAGGAGTTGAGGTAAATTTTTAGTTTTTCATTGATTTTTATGGAACGCGTAAAAGTTTAGGTTTGGCTCCGCACTTGTCCCAATTGAACTTCTGGTTTGTTCTTTAGAGTGGTAACTGCTGAAACCGGCACTGTCATCTATTCGACATGACAAAAGGTGTAAATCCGGTCTTTGAGATGAAACTTATTGTGCATCATTTCATATTCTTTCGATTCGACCTGTTCGAAACCCAATGTCTTCAGGACATCTACCAACTTGACCATATTCACTTTGCCGGGATGCGGAATTTCCGCAGGATAGAGATGGATGATGCCGGACGGCTTGAGAACCCGGTCCACCGTCGCAAAAAAGAGCGGCCATTCGTCGATATATTGGAGCACATCAAACGCAAAGAAGAAATCAGCACTGCCGGAAGGAATGGGCTCAAGCTGCATGTCGTTCAATTGGATCACCGTCAGGGAGTCAGGCGCATTGAAGCGCAGAGCACGCTTCTGTAATTCCGCCAGACACTCGTTGCTGCGTTCAATGGCATAAACCGTTCCTTTTTTTTCAACCGCTTTGGACAGCGGAATAGAATAACAGCCGACTCCACACCCGAAATCCACAACGATATGGCCCGGTTGAACTCCAAGTTTCGCCATCATCTGAGTTCCAGACTCTTCCATCCATTGTACTTCATTCTCTTCCATATCCATTTTTGAACCTTTCGTTTAAATTAAAATTACCACAGAGAAAAACGCTACGCGTTTTAACATAAAGTATTTAGATGTTATTCGGAAAGTAGGTCCGGTTTCCAACCGGACTCTCCCGATGAAATCGGGAGCTACAAGACCATCGGTATTAAAATTCAAAAACTCCTCTGCATGTCACGCCATAGTAAACGATGGCGGATGACACTGTGCTTCCTTAAACCTTTGTCCCATTTTGTTGCCCACAGCTGACGCCACGCACAAATTGCCACTCCCTCCTTCGAGTCAAACCTACCTGCGACATTCCGTCCGATTCTGGGATGAAAATATGGGGGATATTATACGAAGTATTGCCACTCCTTAACAGTTGATTCTTTTGGGAATGCCTCAGTCCGGGTGCAATTTTTTTTTGTTGAACTTTTAGACATCAATAATTTACAGCACAAGTGTGAACTACATACAGGTCTTCGTATGTGGTTCACGCTTCAGCGTGTTGAATCATGTGTAAATGAACCGTTTTAACAACACAAAACCGTACCGACAAATTCGGGGCCGAAAACATGGGGGACCTTCGAGAAGAGCCTATTTTCTCATCTTCTTGACGATGACCTCAGCGGCTTTGATCAGCGGATAACCTGCTGGTGATCCGGTTAACAGCGGCTGGGTGCCGATCTGCATGGTGAGCAGAACCTTTACTGTGACTCGGTTCTGAATAAGGAATCCGATCGCATTGGTCAGCTCTCCGGTACTGTAGCCTCCGTAGACTTCACCACCGAGAATCATACCGCAGTCGGTTGCTACGATAAGTTTGACAGTCTGTTGATGTGAGTGGGTCAGGTTGCCGGGATGGGTATCCATGCCGGTAAAACTTCCGCTTATGATGTCAAAATCTTCACTCTTTGCCCGGGTTTCGGTGATACCTGCGGTACCAAAGGCATGTTTGCCGATTGCCGTTGAGTAGATTGCAATGGTGCCTGTAAAGGGTTTGCATGGACTCAAGGTGTAGAGGTTCATCGCTGCAACACGAGCCTCAGCACAGGCTGTTGAAGCGAGCATCGTCGCATCAAGCTTTCTTGTGATGAAATCTCTCTTCTCCGCGCAGTCACCGATTGCGACAATGTCGGTGCTACAGGGCAGGATTCTCATATATTCACAGGTTTTGATAAAACCCAGTTCATTGAGTTCGATGCCTGCTTCCTGTGCAATTCTGGTATTCGGTGCATATCCCATAGAGAGGATTACTGCATCTGCATCAAGTTTTTCACCGCTTGTCAGAGTGATGCTTTCAACTTTATCTTTACCGTTGATCTCTTTGATCCCCTTGCCGGTGATAAGGTTGACGCCTCGTTCAATGAGGTGTTCTTCTGCAATCTTTCCGAACTCAGGATCAAAGGCTCTGTTGAGGATGGTCGGTTCCAGCTCAACGAGAGTAATGTTATAGCCCTTCTTGTTCATTTCGTCTGAGACTTCAACTCCGATAAATCCTGCACCGACAACAATGATATTCTTCATCGGTTTAATAGCTTCTATCATCAAATCCAGATATACCTTGTTCTTGGGGATCGTGTATACGTTCTCCAAGTCCCCGCCTTTCAGCCAGCCTGGTTTTGTAGGGATGGAACCCGTGGCCATGATCAGTTTCTCATAGTAGAATTTTACACCGCTTTCAAAACTGCAGGCATGTTCGTCAGGGTGCATTTCAGTCATCTTGTCAATAATGATCTCCACTCCCAGGCTTGTAAGAAGTTTGTCTGGAAGAATATTCTTATCGCTGTTTTCAAGAGTGCCGAAGATATAGGGGATCCCGCAGGGAATTAACGCTTTATTCTCCTGTCTGACTAACACGACCTCTTTTTCCGGGTATGTAGACTTTGTCGTTATTGCAGCTTGTAAGCCTGAGGCTCCGCCTCCGATGACTAACACATCAACATTTCGCATATGATACTCCTTTGTTACTTGTACTGAAAAAATTGGGGACATTATACGAAGTTTTGCCACTCCTTAACAGTTGTTTCTTTTGGAATACCTCAGGTCGGGTGTGATTCAATTTAGGTGAAAGCCATTTTGCTTCGCTTCATTGCCGCGGAAGTAGTGCGGCCTGTCTCCCTTTGGTTGAGCCACCGTTATCTAGCTGATATCGGACTTGCCCCTTGATTTGCACCAATTCCTCACACAAAGCCGCAAAGAGCGCAGAGGAAGAGAGAGATTGAAAGACAGAAAACTTGCTCTCTTTTTCCCAAAAGCGTATCCTGATCGTCAATTAATGAAACGTATCTACAACTAACCATTTCAACAAATCGCTACACGAATACCGCATCTGCGTCGAATCGTGAGCGTGATGTTGGACAGAAGGAGATAAAGGAAATGCAACAGAACGCCTGGTTTCAATTAGGAGCATCGTGCAAGAACAATGTACCTCGTTTACTTGTCATCGCCTTGCTAGCTTTTTCTGTCTGCACGGTCGCGCAAACTGCTTCACCGTTGCATCCTGGTGCTACCAACATGATCTACACTTGTCCCGAACCAGCCGCTTACCCCAAGCTCGGCACCAGCCATAAGATTGTTGCCGCAAGCTGGCCGAATGGAACGGTGTTTGATTTCTTTGCATCTAGAACACCCTGGGATAAGCAACGTCCAGGTGACCACGATTTGAGTGTGGCCTGGGAGCAATTTGAATTAACAAGTTACCCCATCACTGGAAGCCAGATATCTCAAGCTGAAATTATTCTGAGCGAGAAGGATCATTTGCTTGATATTCAAATAGGTTCGAATAAGGTTATTTTTGATAAGAATATGGGGAGAATAAAATCTGTTTCCAGAAACAATGCGGTTTTTTTTGAAGATTTGTCTAATGCATTCTGGAGAGCGCCGATAGATAATGATAAATTGATTCAGAGAAATTGGCTAAAAACAGGACTGCACAACATATTGTCGAAAGTAATTAATGTGGATGTCAGGAAGGGCAATGATTACTTGAGTATTAAAGTGAAAAAAGAGCACAAAGCCGGAGGCAGAGAATGTGGCTTTCGTACCGAAGAAACATATACAATTTCCGGGAATGGTTTGATCAAACTGGAGGTGGAAATAGATCCTTTCGGAGAACTGCCGGTCAGCTTGCCACGAATTGGATATGAAGCCAGGGTTCCCAGTCAATATTCACAGGTTTCCTGGTATGGGAAAGGATTTGGGAGTTCGTATGTTGACAGGTCTGAGGGAATGAAAACAGGAATTTATTCCGGAGATGTAGAGAGTCTTTTCATTAATTATCCAGTGCCACAAGAAAATGGCAATAGATCAGAGGTAAGATGGATGGAGATGGTTGACAAAGATGATAAGGGTATTAATGTTTCCGGTGATCAGCTGTTGAATTTTTCAGTTAGAAAATACAGCACTGAAAAACTGACAAAAGCCAGACATCCTTTTGAACTTAAAGAGCTGCCGTTTTCAGTATTAAATATTGATATGGAACAAGGGCCGATTGGAAATAGAAGCTGTGGTCCGGAGGCTCTGGAGAAGTATTGGCTGAAGCCTGATAAGAAAAAATATGTAATATACATTCGGATTTTAAAGTAAGGTGCCGGTCAGCTTCAAGTTCTAGGTCCGCACACACAAAGACTATTAACACAAAGAGGAACCATACCGATGATGCACACCCGACCATTTACCCTTGCTGCGAGCGTGCTCGTTGGCATAACCTCGCTGTTTTTAGCGGGTATTACAGCGCCATTAATTAAAGCGGCCGAATTCAGCACACGTAGCAAACCCAACGTTCTGATGATCGCGGTTGATGTCCTGAACGATTGGATCGGCTGCATGGGTGGCCACCCGCAGGCGATCACCCCGAATATCGACCGCTTGGCGAAGGAAGGGGTTGTTTTTCTGAACAATCATTGTCAGGCGCCGATTTGCGGACCCTCGCGGGCATCGCTCATGACCGGACTATATCCAAGCACGACTGGCATCTATCTCCAAATCAAAGATGTCAACATTCAAAACCTATGGCATCGGAAACTTTTCGCTGCGTGATCGCACACACCGCTATATTGTTTACAAAGATGGATCTGAAGAACTTTACGACATGGTTAAAGACCCGAACGAATGGACCAACCTTGCGGGCAAACAGGAATATGCCGGAATCAGCGCCTATTTCAAGAAAGCAATTCCGAAGAAACAGGCTCCACTTTCGAAGGTATCTACCTACAAAATCAACGACTACTGGAGAGCTAAGGTTCGGACAAACAAGGAAACGAAGTGATAAGACACTCAACGTCTTTAAAAATTTTGCATGTTCGAATCAAAGTGCCTGACTTTTAGCAATGAGTATGTTAATTTATCCAAGGTGTTTTCCTTTGTCCCGGAGTATCGGATTCAGACCATGTAAATCTTCGCTCCAGGACAGGGAATTTCACAATAGTCTTCTTTACTTCAGACAATGGAGCCGCAAGGCGATTTCCCGGCACCCTTAACTCATGCGGCAAGATGACAGGGCGTAAACGATCAATGAACGAAGGTGGTATACGTGTGCCGATGATTGCACGTTGGCCCGACAGGATCAAAGCAGGTGGCGTTAGCGATTTGCCATGGTACTTCCCCGATGTTATGCCGACCCTGGCCGAGTTAGCAGATATTTCCAAGGAAGTTCCGGAAGATACCGACGGTATATCAATTGTTCCTACACTTCTCGGGATGGGAGCGCAGAAAGAGCACGAGTATCTCTTTTGGGAATCTGGAAAGCGTGCTGTACGTATGGGTAAATGGAAAGGGATAGGGGCACCCGACAATGTGGCCCTTTACGATTTAAGCAAGGATATCGCTGAAAAAAACAACCTTGCCGCACAGCATCCTGAACTCGCCAAGAAGCTTGGCAGGTTCATGGCTGAAGCCTGGGTTAAACCCCGCAGTCAGAAGGATGATGGAAAATATACCGGAACATCCGGAAAGCACAAAGAGAAGACCAGATAGCGAAGGCAAGCCTTGACCACAGGAATAAACAAACAGGAGAATTAAATATGAAATTGAATATCTTAGCAGTTGCACTTTTAATTGGCACTACAATGCATGCGAAAGGAGCGGATAAGCCTGCGTTGCCCAATGTGCTGATCATTGGAGATTCAATATCCATTGGCTATATGAAACCTCTCAAGGCAATGCTGAAGGGCAAAGCCAACGTCTCTCACAACCCGGGGAATGCTGCGCACTCCGGTAACGGTCTCGCCAAACTCGAAAGCTGGCTTGGCAGGACAAAATGGGATGTAATCCATTTCAACCACGGCTTACACGATCTTAAGTATGTAGCTGATAAGGGCGGGAAATCCAAGACGAAAAAAAACGCCCATATTCAGGTTCCTCTTGATAAATATCGTGAAAATATGGAGGCCATTGTTATTCGACTTAAGAAGACAGGGGCCAAGCTGATTTTCGCGACAACAACGCCGTATCCTGCAGGCGTAAAACCATTACGCATCCCGGCGGATGCTGTAAAATACAACTCAGCGGCCCTGGAGGTTATGAAAGAACATGGGGTTGTCGTGAATGATTTGTACGCATTTGTATTAGCTCAGCGCAAGACACTCCAAAGACCCAAAAATGTTCACTTTACGCCCGAGGGCTCAAAGATTCTGGCGAAGGAAGTGGAAAAAAGTGTCTTAAAAGCATTAGGTCAACAAGAGCAGTGACCACTACAAATTATACGGACTTTTAATTGGCTCTTCCGGGTTTTTAGCGGGTAACCGAGAACTCTTGCAGAATGCGTGGCGGGGTCACGGCCCCCGCCCTACAGTTTTACAGCCATCAAAGCTCTTACTGTAGCCGAGGTCCGTGACCTCGGAAGGGAGTACCCACACAAAAGTCGGAATAACCTTTGATTTGTAGTGGTTATACTAAAAGTTAACCGGAGATAGAAAAAAAAATGAAATATTACCATATGAATAGACGCATTTTATTGGCAGCCATCGGGTTTGTTGTTTTGGGGGCTGCGCTGTCTTCAATCGGTGCCGACAATCAGATGAAATCGAAACAGCCCAACAGCCTTTTCATAGCTGTTGATGATCTAAGGCCACAACCTGGCTGCTACGGCCACAGAGAAACGCTATCTCCTAATATCGACAAGTTAGCCTTAAAAGGAACCATATTCGAACGGGCCTATTGTAATGTGCCGGTGTGTGGTCCCTCACGTGTCAGTGTGATGACTGGCATACGGGCGAATTCAGGAGACTGGAGAAATAGCAACAAGGTCAGTCACAGAATGCTGTTTGATCATAAAATCGACCCACAAGAGAACGTCAACATCGCAGAGATGCCAGACGCGCAAGATACGGTAGATAGACTCAGTAAGATGTTTAGATGTTGTTCACCAAGTAGGTCCGGTTTGCAACCGGACAATCCCGATGGAATCGGGACCTACAGGTCTATCGGCATAAGTCGGATATTATCAACGGACCTGAAATGCGCCCATCGGTATTAAAAGTATCAAAAAACTTCTCCGTGAAACTGTGCCTCGGTGAAAGATAAAAAAATATCAGGGAGATTAAATTTGAAAAAGATAGCACTCTTATTTATAACAGCCGTAATTTACTCATCGCTTGCCTACTCAGAGACCGAGTACTATGCCTTGATGATAGAAGGCAAGAAGATAGGTTATTGCAAAAACGACCGGATTCTTGACGATGGTATCGTCACTACTACCGAAAATATACATATGACCTTTGGCAGAATGGGTGCCACAGTGAAATTGACTATGGTTGATATCAGCGTAGAGACCGCCTCCGGCAGGCCGATATCCTTTGAATCAGTCATGGATAGCAGCATGACAAAAGCTAGGACCGTCGGCAAATTTATGGATAACGGTACGATCGAGATCACCTCCGAGCAGATGGGGGCGATCCAGAAAAAAACTGTTGATTGTCCCGCAGATGCTCTTATGGTAGAGGGGATCAGGCTTCTAGGTATCAAGAAAGGACTTGTCGAGGGAACGACTTACTCGGCTAAGATGTTTGTTCCTCACTTACAGACTATAGTTGACTCCGAGGTCAAGGTCGGTGCGAAGGTCATGAGCGATCTTTTCGGTCGTGCGCTATCTCTTCCCGAGGTAAAGGTCACTATGAATATGCCTACGGCTCCAGGAGCGGCGGCATCAAAGACATCGACGACCTGTTATGTAGATAAAAACTTTCGTACCCTGAAGAGTGTCACTCCCATGATGGGGATGAAGATGGTGATGCTCGCATGCGACAAGGAGTTCGCCATGAGTCAGGATAGCCAGGTTGATTTTGTTGATAAGATGCTACTCGACAGCCCGACGAAGTTGAAGCTTGACGGCAGGGTTGTAAAGGGAATTCTGACTTATACTATACAACCGATTAAGGGTGAGAAAATATCGATCCCGACAGGCGACAATCAGAGGGTGCAGATTGAGAGAGATGGAACTCTGCTGGTGACTGTCGATCCGGTAAAGCCGACGGCCAACATCAAGTTTCCATACACAGGCTCAGATCCCGAGATACTTAAGATGCTAAAGCCCACGATGTATCTGCAAAGCGATGACGAGAAGGTAGTTGCACTTGCCAAGCAGGCGACCGAAGGCATAACCGATACGGCAAAAGCGGCTAAGGCGATTGAAACCTTCGTTGGTGCGTATATCAGCCAAAAGAACCTTTCGGTCGGCTATGCAAGTGCTGCAGAGGTTGCAATCAGCAGAGAGGGTGACTGTTCGGAGCACGCTGTGCTCACCTCGGCGATGTGCAGAGCGGTGGGTATTCCATCAAGGGTAGTGGTGGGCCTCGTATATGTCGAACAGTTTGGAAACCGGAAAAACATATTCGGCGGACACGTCTGGTCGCAGGTATACATAGATGGAAAATGGATTGGAATAGATGCGACAGGCGGTTTCGGGGCCGGCCATCTCGAACTGGCAACAGGGACAGGCGAACCATCAGACTTTTTTGCAATGGCAAACACAATAGGGTGTTTCAAAATTGCTAAAATTAAATCTCCCGGTATAGGGGGAGTGCTGAGAGATTTGTTCCGTTAAAAAAAACTGGTTCCAATGCCGGAAGGGGGGCTTTACTTACCCTTCCAGATCGTGATGACAAAAAGGAGAGAGAGTGAAACATAGTTTCATAGTTTTAATGTTATTACTGAGTGTACCGGTATTTTTCGGATGTTCACAGCTGGGGAGGTCTCATTCGGATGCGGTGACCTCGGCAACACCGAAGTACGATAAGAGCAAACCAATCATTCTACCTCCCGAAAACGAGTCGTACGTTGTGCTGGGCAAGATGGATGGGTTGAAGAACTTTGTTGTGAAGTATGATGCGCAACTGTATCGCGGCGGCGAGCTTTACTCAGATACAGGTATGAAGTCACTTGAATCGTTGGGTATCCAGACAATCGTGTCAATAATTCCTAATGATACCGAGAGAGCTCTCATCAAGAAATCCAGTATGACGCTCGTTGAAATTCCATTCGATAAGAAATCCGGAGTGACGCAAGAGGGCCTGAAGAGATATCTTGATCTCTTTTCCGGTAACCAAACCCCGGTCTATGTCCACTGTCATGGTGGAACACACAGAGCTAGTGTCCTGGGTGTAGCATACAGAGTGCATAAATGTGGATGGAGCTGGGAGAGAGCTATTTTGGAACACGGATATCTCGGAGGAAGCTTGAAAGACGATCAGATCATGCTTCAATCAATTAGGAATCTCGCGAAATAACAGATTACCGAAATACGACTTAACAGAGGATAGAATCATGCATACACAATTTGTAACTACGGCCCCTATGCCGGTATTTGGCAAAGGAAATAGGGCCGTGGCTCTGAATTATTCGGTTACCGGACCAGCCGCAGGCAATTTTCCGATTAGCTGTATTGCCGCACTGCAGTTGGAGAAATCTCTCAGGAGAACACCAAAGGCGGTGAGGTAGTTGGGGACATCTTTCTGGCGATTATAAGAAACACCAATCCAGTACTGGGCATCATCCAGCAACGTACAAGTCATACCATCCTCGGCTAGGATCTGCTTAAGCAGTTTGCGGCCAGGCTCATGATCTCCGGCCTGAATAAGCGACCTTGCCAAGCAGAAGCGCGCAAACGGTGCCGCAGGATGCGTCGGATTTTCCGTGAGCCATGTCTCAGTAGCGGCTTTTCCTCCGCCCTGTTCCAACCACGTTTTCGTGTCAGCGGGTTTCCGCTTCATCGACGCAAGATGCTCCTTGCGAAGTTCGACAAAAGTCTTGTATGGTTTGCCTAGGGCGGTGTCCACCCTGCGTTCGCAATATGCGTCGGTCGCGGCTATGGCTTCTTTGTAGGCCATGCCACTGAGATTGGCCCAAATCTTTTTGTAAGACTCGCCTTTCACAAGGCGTTGGCAGAACTTTTTGACGTTGCCGGCACTCTGTTCTTCAAGCCACTCGAAGGCCAGTGATCCTTCCAGGTAAACTTGCCTAGGGCCACGTGTGCCGCCCAACACAGCCTTGGGGTTGCGACCCGCTACGATTTCGTTACATAGCACCAGTCGCACGCGTGTATCGACATCATCGGAACCATAGACCGCGAGCCCTTCACGAATCCATTGAGGCAAGCTGTCATATGGGTGGCCCATCACGCCTTGGAACCCGGCGTGCTTCATTTCATGTACGATCGTATACTGATAGCTCACGGGGTTGGACACGACGAACTCGGTGAAAAACTTGATGTAGACTGTAGGCTTATTCTTGATTCCGATGACGCGCGTTTGCGCTTTCAACCCACCCGTACACTTATTTTCGGCGTCCACGAACGCATAGATGATGTTCGTATCTTTACGGAGGTCCAAGCCAAGCCGTTTCTCTAAGATTTTGTAGCCTCGTTTCATCTCCTCGGGCAACTTCTTCAATGCCGCTTTTACTCGAATATCACCATCGAACTTACCTGAGTACTTAACGATACCATGCGCGTTCATCTCCCATGGCGGGTCAATAAAACTCAAGCATTTGCGTGCATGTTTGGCATACTCGCCTTTGGGGTACTTTACGAGAAAGGCATCAAGATTAGTCTTGGCTACGTCGAACTTCCACAGCCGGAACTGGCTTTGGCCAATGAGAAACTCCCAATATTCCGCCCATTCGGAATTGGGTTCAGTTTTCAGGTTTTTCTTAGCCTGTGCAATGCAGGCGTCGAGCTCGCGAAGGTGCGTGTAGCATGCGACAAGTTCTGATCGTGCGTGACTGGCGTGTTTGGATTCCGGAAACGTCTCGAGCAACAAGCGGTGCAGTTTAGCACTGTATTCCAGTTTCATCTTTGACGTGGTCGTTTGGGACCCCTTGAAGATATCCTCATCGAACGTTTTGTTGTCGGGATACTTGGCCACGAATGCTTCAGCAAATTTAGTGGCTTGGTCAAACTCACCACTCTGTATGGCTGCATTGAAGGCTCTTTTTGCGTCGTTTGCCTTGGTGCTTTGATCAGCCAGAACAGCTGAAACACTCAAACATGCGTACAACACGATGCTATATACTGGAATTGCAAGTTTTCCGATCATTCTATGTTCCTCTTTGAAAGTTGTTGTTTAACGATCACAAGTGTGGATTGCTTAATAAATGTCACACAATAAAACAAGTATTACATCATTAATCTTCAACAAAATGCAAGTGTGTTGTTCAATTTGTCCATATTTTGTGGTCGATGATGAGCAGTGAAGGGTGTTTATGTGTACATAAGTCCACATGTCGGATCGACTGCGGCTCTTTTTAATCCAAGAAAATCCTTTTAAGTAGCTAGCAAAGATGCATTTGAAACCATTGCTGGTTGTATATGTGAAAATATGGGTGGTGGCGTAAAAATTGCTTAAATAACCCATACAAATGGTATAGCACACCTCCATAAAAAGAGTAATGGGCTTTGGGGTAACTTTGTTTTATAACCAAATTCAGACAGAATCGATGGAAGACAACTAATTCTAGATCTGTCAGGAGATACATAATGAATGAAAAAAATAAAATGACCGTTGCTGACAACGATGTAGCTGCTGTTAAGAAGCTTGGGGTAGCGCGTCAGCAGATGGTTAAGGAGTTGCGCAAGAGCATTGTCGGGATGGAGGATGTCATCGATCAGGTGATAATCGCGATATTTTCACGGGGGCATGGTCTGCTGGAAGGTGTCCCGGGGTTGGCAAAGACCCTGCTGATCAGCTCGATCGCGAAATCAATGTCACTCTCCTTTAATCGAATTCAGTTTACGCCCGACCTGATGCCCTCCGATATCACCGGTACAGAGATCCTGCAGGATGATCCTGAAACCGGAAAGCGCCAGTTTATTTTTTCAAAGGGCCCGGTTTTTGCCAATATTCTGCTGGCCGATGAAATCAACCGCACACCTCCCAAGACCCAGGCCGCACTGTTGGAGGCGATGCAGGAAAAGACAGTCACGGCCCGAGGTGAAGATTACGCTCTTGAATTACCGTTTTTTGTATTGGCCACCCAGAACCCGCTGGATCAGGAGGGGACCTACTCGCTGCCGGAAGCGCAGCTGGACCGTTTCATGTTCAAGATTCATGTTGAGTACCCCAGTTTTGAAGAGGAAGTCGATATTATTCACAGTGTGACCGGGCGTAAAGCCCAGGAGATCGCTCCAGTACTGAACAAGGAGGAGATTCTTTCTTTACAAGATCTGGTGACGCGTGTTCCTATTGCTGATCATCTAGTCAAATACGTTGCCACGCTGGTACGCTCGACCCGGCCGGCCGAAGAAAATGCTCCGAATTTTGTCAAAGAATGGATTTCCTGGGGGTGCGGTCCGCGTGCCTGCATCAATTTGGTGACAGCCTCCAAGGCGCGGGCGGTACTTAATGGACGTTTTAATGTTGCACTTGAGGATATCAAGGCTCTGGCTCTCCCCGTGATCCGTCACCGTCTGGGCTTGAACTTTGCGGCCCTCTCCGATGGCATCACCACGGATGAAGTGGTTAAGCGGCTTCTGGAAGTGGTGCCTGCCGACGCGGAGATTAATTCAAAGTAGCAGGTGGCGAGATGCAGGATGCGATACCTTGAACCCCGAACCTTGAACCTTTGAACCTTCAACCTTCAACCCTTTAAACCTTTAAACCCTTTGAACCTTGAATCCCACCCATGCAAGGCAAATACTTAGATCCCAATATTCTATCGAAAGTCGGCTCGCTTGACGTGGTGGCACGTCAGGTAGTCGAGGGCCTGCGTATCGGCATGCACCGCAGTCCGGCACGTGGCATCAGCAGTGAATTCACGGCCTATCGCCAGTACGTGCCCGGCGACGATGTGCAGCATATCGACTGGAAATCCTATGCCCGCAGTGACCGTTACTACATCAAACTCTACGAAGCCGAAACGAACTTTGTCTCAAACCTTCTGCTGGATGTCAGCAGTTCGATGACCTACGGGTCGGGCGGGATTACCAAGTTGGAGTATGCCAAATATCTGGCTGCCAGTCTGGCCTATCTGATTATTGATCAGGGCGACTCCGCCGGCATCGGTGTGTTCGACGGTGAATTACAAAACTACATTATGCCGAAGAGCAACATGGGGGTTCTGGTCGACATCTCACGGGAACTGGAGCAGGTACAACCGAAGCCGCGCACTAATGTAGGCAAGGTGTTGAGTAACTTTGCCCATCGCATGTCGCGTCGCGGTGTGGCCGTGTTGTTCTCAGACATGCTGGATAATACAGAAGAGTTTATCAAAGGGATTAACCATCTTCGTTTCCGCGGCCATAACGTGATTGTCTTCCACATTATGGACCCGTATGAACTGGACTTCCCGTTCAAGGGCACCTCCAAGTTCATAGGATTGGAGGATGAGGGTGAAATGATAACCCAGCCGGATCGTCTGCGCGACAGGTATTTGGAAGAACTTGAGAATTTCATCTCCACCATTCGTAATGCCTGTAACAAAGCCCAGGTTGATTATGTATTGGTTAATACAGCCGATCCCATCGAGCATGTGCTCTCGGGCTACCTGCTGCAACGGAGCTTTTTGAACAAATGAAAAGATTTCTAGTGGCAAGTGGCAAGTGGCGAGTGGCGAGTGGCGAGATGTTCGTCATGATGTGCCTTGTCTGCCTCCTGTATCTTGCATTCGTTTCTCCGTTGATGGCACGAGGTCCACAACCTAAGCCATTTCCTCGGCTGATTCTCAAAGACGATATTCAGATTCTGGATGAGCAGTACTATCGTGATGACCGCCATGGTGCCACCCAAGGCTGGTCATGGCCTGCCGATTTCCATGCCTCCATGGGGGCGAGGATGATTTATGCAAACGAGGGTGGTGGTATTCTGGGTGATACCCAATATGGTCGCTTCGGACTCATCTCCGGGAGGTTGCTTTACTCCACCTGGAGACCCATATACGCACTTTCCAATGAGGATTATGCCGAGGGCAAGAAGACCATCTACAGCAAACACGTTTCCAATCTGATTTCGCCTGCATTCGAAATTAAGCTGGCTTATATAACCTTCTTGATCAGTGGTGGCTATGCGCCCGGTAAAGCCAGTATCAATCTGCTTGTGGATCCGTCTTCGTCCGGCGACTTCGACGTGACACGTGCCCAAGTCGTGCGCTCTGCAACAGGTCGAAATGACGATAGAGTAGAGTGGGTGGCATTCGACATCAGGGACCTGAAGGGCAAAAAGGCTCAGATTCAGGTTCTCGACACCAGTACGGAACCGTTTGGCTACGTTACGGTCGACTGTGTCTGTCAGAGCCCCGGCACCAAGAATGCTGTACGGGTCATCACCACTGCATCAGATATAAAAAAGAGTGGGGTATCCCGTATAGAGACTCTTGCCGGGACACATAGCGGAAAAGTCATTCTGAAAGCCGGCGGATTGCTGATGGACGGCAAGCCGGTGGACCTCAAGACACTGTTGTCATGGACTACCGGGATGAAAGTCGCTGACGGGTTGGGCAAGCGCGTGGAGCTGGTTGACGGCAGTGCCCTGGCTGGCGAGATCCGCGGGCTGGAAGAGGGCAAGCTGATCATTGATAACTCGCTACTCGGGGAACAGCGGATTCCCCTGAAAAATGTGGCACAGGCAATCTTTAATCCCGGTCCATCGGTCAAGGCCAAACCCGGAACATTGATTCATGCCAACGGCAACAAGATTCCCGGCGAATTGACTTGGATTCGTAAAGACACTATATCGATCAAATGCGCTCTTGGGCAACTGCCCCTCCCACGAGGCCGGGTGCAGGCTTTTGTATTCGCAGCCGCAAAACCCGAAATTGCAACCGAGACCACTGTTCTGACCGACGGCAGCAAGCTCCATGGGACGCTGACATTTACAAAGGATGGACTTGTGTTGACCAATGCCACCATTGGCCAGGTGAAACTGAAAATTACTGACGTGGTGCAAGTCACCCGCCGGGTTCCAGGTGTCACCTCGCTGGTGGTCCTGAAAAGCGAGATCAAGGAGCGTGTCGGTGCGATTACCCCACCCCCGCCGGCATGGCTGAAAACAGCCGGTGGTGATGTGTTACGCCTGTTCCCACGTACGATAGTCGGCTATAAGCTACCCAAATCGAATGTTTCCCGCCGTTTTCGCGGTACCCTCAGACCGGTCGCCAATTGCCGTATTCCCGTTACAGCTGGTATACGGTTTGGCAATACGAACAAGACTTACACGGTTAAACCCGGAAGTCCTGCCATCGACGTTGATCTTGATCTTGGAGTTTGTGAGAAATTTGAATTAATTGCGGAGACACCGTCAGTAGTTGCATATCCCAGTGGGATTGAATGGCACAACGCATTTATAATTGAGGATAAGAAATAATGAGTTTTCTGAATTCACTGCCGTTATGGGTAGGTCTGGCTGCCTTGGGTGTGGCCACGCCGATTCTGATCCACCTGTGGAGTCGGCGGCAAAGAGTAAATATCCACTGGGCGGCCATGGAACTGCTGAAAAAGGCGATGGTTGCCCGATCGCAACAAGTTCGGATGGAGGATCGTTTACTTTTGATTCTGCGGTGCTTGACACTGCTACTCATCGCCCTGGCACTGCTGCGTCCCTTGTTTAACCTCGGCACGGCAAATGGCACAGGCTGTGTCGGAGTCGTCATCGCAGTTGATGCCTCCTACAGCATGGGGCATGGAGAACCCGCCCGATTTGAGAAGGCCCTGGGGAAGGCCCGTGAAATTCTCTCCACCATAAAGGAGGGGGATCCCGTAAGTATTGTCCTGATGAGCAGCGAACCCAAGGTTCTCTTGCGTCGGACAGGCTACGATCCCGGCAGTTTTGCCAATGCACTTGACGAGTCGGCATTCCTTACCGCCCGCCCCCTTAATCCTGAGCGCAACCTTGAGTTATTGCTTGAGCTGTGCAAAGAGCTGAAGGCCGCATCCCGCGAGTGCCACATCATCACGGATGCGCAGGTCAGCGACTGGCAGAACCTCTCAGACCAGGGGCGTGGCACGTTGCAGGAACTCGGGGAGATCGCCCGTGTTTCCCTGACCCCCGTCGGTGCGACCAAATTTGACAACCTGGCATTGACCGATCTCAACTATTCCGCCGGCTCATTGCAACGTGATGGAACCGCCCGTTTCTCCGCTAGCGTCAGCAATATGGGGAATCAACCTGTTGACGGCGCGACTGTCGAATTCTTCGTCAACAATAAATTGAAATCCCGTGGGGATGTGGGCAGGATTGCAGGAGGTGATAACAGGCTTATATCATTCTATACCTCATTTGAGACGGCCGGCGATATTGCTATTAGTGCCCGCCTTTCCAAGGACAGTCTTCTGGCCGACAACGAACGGCACGCCATTGCCGGCATCCGTTTCACGGTGCGGGTTCTCTGTATTGATGGCGATATGAATGACAGTACCGATCAGGAGGTACGCGGTGCGTTTTATGCTCTGCATGCCATGCGCCTCAAACATTCCGAAGAACGTGCCCCTATCAAGGTGACTCATAGTGATGCAGCGGGGGTATATGATGAGAAATTGAACGAGTATGACGTCATCATGATGGTCAACGTCGCTGATGTCAACACCGACCTGGCCAAACGTTTGAAGCAATTTGTCGACGGCGGCGGTGGGTTGATGGTGTTCCTAGGTGACAAGGTAGATGCCGAGGCCTACAACAAGCACTTTGCAGTAGACGGCAAAACGTTACTGCCTATTCGTCTGATCAAGACGATAGCTCATAAAACGCCCACCGAGGGGTGGCACATTGTTACGCCGCAATCCGACCACGCTCTGGCACAAGTCATCAAACGACTCCCGACCGATTTGGTGGCAGAAGCCCGCTTTCACAGCATTGTGAGCAGCGAAACCATCAACAATGGCCGGACAGTTCTTTCTCTGGACAACACCATGCCGCTGCTGGTGAGCAGCAGTGACGGAAGGATCATGGTGTTTACGTCGTCGGCCGACCGCTCGTGGAGTAACCTGCCTGTCCACCCGCTCTTTATTATCCTGCTACAGCAATCGGTTAGCATGCTTTCAGAGACGGCTGAATTCAGCCGGGGAATCGTCGGCGAATCCGCGACCATGCCGTTGCCCGGTCGGCTGATGGACGATGAGGTCCAGCTCAAAGATCCCACGGGCAAAACTGCACCGGTCAAGGTGACGGTTACCGATGGCCAGACCGTCGTGGTGGTTACGCCATCCGTCTCCGGTGTCTATGAAATTGCCGGGGAACGCGGGTTGAGCGGGGCCTCCATAGCCGCCAACGTCGATGCCCGTGAATCTGATCTGCGCAGCGCCGATGCCGCCTTGCTGAAAAAATGGCTGGAAGATCTTCCGGTTGACATTGCCACCGGCAATGTTGCCGATGCCGCTCTTAACAGTCGCAGCGGTCGTGACCTCAGCCTGACGCTTCTGGTGCTCGGGGCAATCTGTTTCTTTGTGCAAGGGCTCATGGCCAATCATCTCTCCCGACGAAAACATGCTGGCGGGGGACTTGTGGAAACCTTACAAGATCGCCGGGTCGCCGCGAGCAGGAGAGGGTAGATGAAGTGGCGAGTGGCGAGTGGCAAGAGTGCCCTGTTTTTGGAGCCAGCACTCCCCTGCTGTAAAAGTTGGCGAGTGGAGCTAAGATATGAGTAGTGGAAAACTTGAAGAAATTAACCGCATATTAAGTGCAACAATCACAACTCTAACGGAGCGCAAGAAATGAATAAGGTTTTCTTACCACTCGCCACACCCCCAGCGAATGCAATGAGCAAAGCATTCTTTTCACTCGCCACCTGCCACTCGCCACTCGCCACTTATAACAACCATGCTTAAAACATTACTCAATTTAGAAAACGGACAGAGCATCATTGACATGCAGCTGTTGCTGCGTGGCAGTAAAATTCTGTTGGCCTTGTTCATTGTCGGAGCAATCATCTACACGATCTTCTACTACCGCTCGGTTAGAAGTATCCCGTCAAAGGGGCGTAAGGTGATGGGAGTTTGCCACTTACTGGCATTGCTGATGCTCATCATTAGCATAGCCATGCCTGTGGCCAAGGTCCGTTATACCAAGACCTACCGTCCCATCATGCTTATTCTGGTGGATACTTCGCGCAGTATGGCCGTAACCGACAAGCGTGTGACCGCGGAAGCACTTGCCGAAGCCACTCGGCTTCTCAACGGCCTGCCCTTTGACAAGGCCGTGGCCGAAACTGCGATTCAGCAGTATCTCAAACAGAACCAGGATGCGTCACGACTGGATCTGGTCAAAGCTATCTTCAACCATCCAGATATCGATTTGCTGCGCAGAACAGACAAACGCTTTGATGTTCGTTTTTTCAGCTTCGACCAAACGCTGGCCCCGGAAGGCGGTGCCAATGACGCTGCGGTCTGGCTGGCGGGGCGTGAGGCCAACGGCGAGGCGTCTCGTATCGGTACCGCAGTGCGCGAAGCCGTCGCCCGCTATGCCGGCCTGCCCGTGGCCGGGGTGATGGTATTCAGTGACTTTGGTTGGGTCAATGGGGAGGATCCCGCTCGTGTTGCCGCCGATTTGAAGACAAGCGGTGTCCCCGTCTACCCCATCCCTATCGGCCTGCCTGCCCCGCCGGACGCGATGATTACCGAAATTATTGCCCCGGAAGCTGTCTTTCAGGGCGATCCCGTCACCTTGAGAGTGCGGATACGTTCCCGCGGCCTGGATGGCAGAAACAGCACCCTGAAGCTCAAGGTCGATGGTGTTCAGGCCCAGACCGAATCGCTCTCGTTCGAGGACGGTATGCAATTCGTTGAAATGAAGTTCTTCCCGAGACAGAGCTCCGGCACGCTTGTACTGGATTTTGAACTGGACGGTACTGCTGCAGATTCCAACCCGAAGAATAACCTTAAACAGCATCGCATGCGTATCATCGAGGAGAAGATAAATGTCCTCTATGTGGAAGGCATGCCGCGCTGGGAATTTCGTTATCTACGCTGGGTGCTGCTGCGCAATCCGCACCTTAAAACACGCTTTCTGATGACTCAGGGAGACCCTGAATTGGCCAAACTTTCTCCCCGCTATATGGCCCGTTTCCCCGAAGACGTACGCACCATCTACAAGTACGACTTGGTCATCCTGGGTGACATCTCGGCCAAATACTTCAAACCTGAACAGCTGAAGGTGCTTGAGGAACAGATTCGCGTACATGGGGGTTCCTTGATCATGCTGGCTGGAGTCGGTGCGGCTCCCTCCAGTTACCGCGACACCCCTGTGGAGAGCATATTGCCGGTCAGAATCGGGTCGGGTAAATCTCTTGCCGTAGCCAATAACCAGTATCCGCGATTGCCTGATGCCGACGTACATAGCCCCATGGTCATTCTTAATGACACCCCCGATTTAAATCAGAGGATCTGGTCGAAGGTCAGGCCCCTCGGTCGCCTGCCGGCCCTGGACGGTGCCAAACCATTGGCAAATGTCTTACTCGAGCTCCCTGGCAGCGCGGCTGGTGGCTCGGCCTATCCCGTGGTGTCCTGGCAGAATTACGGCAAGGGCAAATGTATGTTTGTGGCTACGGACAGACTCTGGAAAATGCGTCGGGAAGTCGGAGATGCCTATCATGGCAAGTTCTGGGGTCAGGCCATTCAGTTTCTCGCCATGTCCCGGCTGCTCGGACAGAACAAGCGAATTTCGCTACAGACCGAACGGACCCGATATAATCCGGGCGAAGCCGTGCGTGTTTATGCCAACGTCTTAACCGAAGCCTATCAACCCCTGGTAAAGGAGTCGCATACCGTGGTTATCGAGCGAAAGGATATGCCCGATTCCGAACGGGAACTGGTGCTCATTCCTGATCCATCCACCCCCGGCGTATATTTCGGCTCCACCCCGGCTCGGGCCGCGGGCAGTTATGTATTGCGGGGACAACGCCACGAAGCGGATTTCACCGGCAGTGTTGAATTTAACGTTGCTGCCGATCCGGTGGAGGACCGTGATACGGCCGCCAAACTTGATATTGCCGAAGCCGTGGCCAAAGCCTCCGGCACAGCTGTCGTGGCTCCGACTGACCTTGCCGGCCTGGTTGATAATCTGTCCGCCCCTGAGATTTCACGCATTGTCAGCCGTGAAATGGAACTCTGGGACACGCCGTTTATTTATCTATTGATCCTGCTTTTCCTCGGCTTGGAATGGGTGCTGAGGAGAAGGGAGAATTTGCTGTGAGTGGCAGGTGGTGAATGGCAAGTGGCGAGTGGCGAGTGGCAAGTGGCAAATGGCGAGTAGCAAGTGGCGAGTGGCGAGTGACGAGTGGCAAGTGACGAGTGGCAAGTGGCAAGTGGCAAGTGACGAGTGGCAAGTGGCAAGTGGCAAGTGACAAATGGCAAGTGGAGCTAAGATATGAGTAGTGGAAGACTTGAAGAATTTAAAGCTTATCAACAGGCTTTGGAGCTGTTTGATCAAGTTGTCGTGGATATGGGTAAATATATGCAGGAGCATCGGTTGACTCGCCTGGTGAGCCAGCAGTTGGCCAGTGCCGATTCTGTCTGTGCAAATATTGAAGAAGGTTACGGACGGCAAAGCACAGCTGAGTATAGACGATTCCTTATTTATGCTCGGGGATCATTAAAAGAAACACGCGGACGTTACAGACGTATGAGACATTGGATACCAACTGATATAGTAAAACAACGCATGGCCTTAGCTGAAGAAATTAACCGCATATTAAGTGCAACAATCACAACTCTAACGGAGCGAATGCAATGAGCAAAGCATTCTTTTCACTCGCCACTTGCCACTTGCCACTCGCCACTTTAAGGTTTTCCCAATGACCATCGAACAACAACTAATAACAACCTGGAAGCGTGAGCGCGGTTTCTGCCATCTGCGCGGCTTCTGTCGCTCGGTCATTTGGCTCATGTCCCTGCTCTTCCTGGTATTAATCATTGATTTTGGCATCTTCTTCAAGGTCCGGTTGCCTGCCCATATGTCCATTATTCTGGGCGTTGCCGGCCTGGGTGTCATGGCCTGGGTTGTCTGGCGCTATTGGATAAGCCAGTTGCGACCCTACGATGCAACCCGTATCGCTCTGGAGGTGGAAGCTCGGCATCCCGAGTTGATGTCCTCGCTTATTTCATACACAGAGCTGGAAACCATAAGCAGCAAATCCGAGGCCTCTCCGGAACTGCTCCAGGCCATGAGTGAGTTTGCCGTAGATAAATCCCGACAAGTCAAATTCAGCGATGTCATCGATTTCACCCAGCTCAAGGCACTCATTGCCGTGTCAGCTATCGTAATGCTGGTATCTGCGGGCGTGAGCATGCGTTGGTCGGATCATGTGGATACTCTGCTCAAGCGTCTTGCGGGGGTTGATACGACCTATCCCATCCAGACCAAATTGGTTGAGATCACCGGTGATGTGGTCGTTCCAGTGGGCAGGAACGTCGAGATCAAGGTCTCCGCCGGTGGTGTGATCCCGGACGCGGCCGTACTCAATCTCAGGTCTGCCGACGATCCATCTCGGAAATGGGCCGAACTGCCCATGGAAAAGCTGGCCAACGGGTTCAGTTTTCTGCGCCGACTGGAAACCCCGGATCGCAACCTGCACTACTCGGTCACCATGGGCGACTACCGCTCGGAGCCATTTAAGATTTCAGTGGTGCATGCACCGCGGGTCGTAAAGACAATGGTGACGTTCACGCCACCGGCCTACCTCAATCGCTCCGTGGAGACCAGTGACCAGCTCAACGCTGAAGTGGCACAAGGCACGCGAATCGACTGGAAACTGACCTGCGACAAAAAAGTGGACAAACTCACCGTCACCTATCGCGACCAGAGTCTTGAGGCAACTGTGGCATCCAATGGGACCGATCTCTCATTTTCTCTGCCGGCTGAGAAATCCTTTGCCTACACCTTTGCCTGGACCGAGGGCGGCAGCGGCCAGAGCTATCACTTTGAGGATGTCGAATACACCGTCAAAGTGATCCGCGATGCCAAGCCGCGGATTGACTTCGTCGGCCGCGCCCCCAATGGTCCGGCAACCCTGAGTAAAACGGTTGCCGCTGAGTGGTGGGCCAAGGACGATTATGGTTTGGGAAAACTGTGGTTGGTATATTCGGCTACGACTCCGGATTCGCCTGATACCCCGACACCAAACCGAAAGTTGCTCCATGATTTAAAAGGGTTGATCAGCGATTCCGACACTCTTGAATGGCATCCTGGAAAAGATATTGCGGATCTCAAATCCGGGCATCAGGTCGACTATCACCTGGAATTGACCGACCTCATGGACGACCCCAAAGGCGAACGCATCGCCAGAACGAAGGTGACGCAGATGATAATCCTCAGCAATGAGGAGTACTTGACCTGGTTCCGTCGCGAGCTCAAGTCCCGCAACGATCTGGTCAAACAGACGTTTGTCGCTGAGCGGGCCGCTTCAAAACAGATTAAGCTTATCCTGCTGGAGAACGAGGTGAACAAACACGCTGAACAACTGCGCAACCTGGAGTCAACCCAGAGTGCAGAGGCCCGCAAGATGGCCAAGGTCGCAGGTGACCTGGCCTGGTTGTTTGACGAACTTGCATCCAACAAGCTGATCAAAGAAGGTGGCGGCAAGCAATTGAAGACCTATGCCGATGTCCTCAGGGGGGTGGCGGATACCCGATTGCCGACCGTAACCAAGCACCTGCGCGATGCCCGGCTCGAGGTGGAATCTGCATCTTATTACCTGACCTCAGCGAAGAAGGAAGTCGATGCCATTGTCGAGGACCTCAAACGGGTGCTGGCCAGCAGTTCCACGTTGCTGTTGGAAGAGGCGTTGGTAACCGAACTGAGGGATATGATCAAAGTGGAAAGTGAGCTGCGTGAGAATACGGCCATCTGGGGCAAAGCCCTGCTTATCAGCCCCGAGACCGCCGGTACAGGAAAAGGCCCGCTGATGCTGGGCCAACGGGCCATGCTGGAGCGGTATCAAAATTTCCTCAAACAATTGCAGAAGGCCAAGGGAGATGCCTTGGACGATGCGGCCAAAGCCCTCTTTGAACAGGTGGAAAATGTTCTTAACCCGCCGCCGCCGACCAGTGACAACAGAATCGTCCAGTCGGTTCTGGCACCGGAACCCACGACCGGCGAGGTGCTCAAGGCAGCCGCAGACCAGATCGAAGGCTCTGACGCCCTCTCCGCGGTAGGCGCGCAGGATCGGGCGATTGCCGCATTCAAGTCTGCATTGCAGATCCTCTCCGCCGGCCAGTTCGATCTCGGTGAATTTGTTGCCGGCATCGAAAAACTGATCGAGAAGCAGAAGGTCCTGCTTAAGGCCGTGGAAGCCGAGAAGGAGTTGGAGAAGAAGAGCGCTTTCTACGAAGCCAGGCAGGTGGAAATCATGAATGAGGTCACCGACTACTCCTTCAACGCTCCGGATCTCTTCGTCAGTGACAAGGGAGAGTTTTTGGTGGAACCCCTGATGAATGCACTCGCAGATGCCGTCGATCAACTGCAGAACGCGAAAAAGGAAGAGGCCCTCACCACGCAGGCCCGGGTTATCACACTCCTCGAGTCGGTCTATGGCACCGCCCTGCAGGCGAAAGAGGAGAAGGAGAGTGATCCCTTCTGGGCCTACTCCCCCGAGGTGCCGGAGGATAAATGGAAACTGCCGGATGACGGCGATGAAGAGGATATGCTAGAAGAAGACGAGGATATGCCGGAGATCTTCGAAGGAATTACCAGTGCCGAATTGATGATTCAGTCGGACAATTCAAAGGGCGCCCAGGCGGATGTCTCCACCGCCATGGCCGCTAACCGGATGTTGAACTTTGACGAGGGCGATGAGGATGAGGACGGACCTGACTATATCACAGATGAAGGTCCACCAAGTGTGGGTATGAAGAAGGACGCCCCTTCAGATCCGGGTGGCAAAGGTGAAGGCAACAAAGATGCCGTCGAGAAAGACCGACTCGCCAAAGAATCCATGGAGCGGCGGCGACGGAAGGCGAAGGTCCAGAATTACCTGCGTCAACTGCCACCGGAGTTCCGTCGGGCGGCATCTGATTACTACGAGGTCATAGCGAAATGAGAAATATACCAGTGAGAAGACGTATCATATTAGGAGTTCTGATAATTGGCCTGAGTGTCCCATCCCTGTTTGCTGAGGACGGGGTGCAACGCACCAGTGTGACCCGTTTATCGGCCGACGTAAAAAAGGCTATCAATCAAGGGCTTGAATTATTTTCCACATCACAGAACGATAATGGTAGTTGGGGAAAGAGCAATCGCCCTGGAGGTACTTCTCTGGCACTCATGTCTTTCATGCTCCAGGGGCATATCCCCGGGGAAGGCAAGTATGGCAAAAAGATGTCCAAGGCCATTGATTTTCTCATCTCCATAGAAAAGAACGGCTATATTCACGACGACACCTCACGCGGCATGTACGAACACGGGCTGGCGACCCTTGCTCTCTCCGAAGCGTGGGGACAGAGCCGGGACCCGCGAATTCGGGGGGTCTTGATCCGAGCGGTAAACGTGATTCTCAATGCCCAGAATCATGAAGGGGGCTGGCGCTACGGCCCGCGCCCGAGTACTGCCGATGTTTCCTGCTCCGCCATGCAGATTGTGGCTCTGGCCTCAGCCAGGGAAGCTGGTATCGCCGTTCCCCAGAAGACGATCAAACGTGCGACGGACTATCTGATTTCTGCCGAGGTCCGGTCGACAGGCGGCTTTTCCTACCAGACTCTGGCTGGCGCGGCCATGGGCGGCGCCGGGTACGGACGCAGTGCCGCTGCCACCCTGGGCCTGATGCTCTGTGGTCAGCGCAGACATCCCGCTGCCCGGGGCGGAGTGGCCTACGTCTACGCCGCACCCGCAGTGAATTACCAAAGCACCTCGAACTACTATTACAGCCACTACTACGCGGCTCAGGCCATGTATCAGGCAGGGGACAAACACTTCAATGCTTATTACGCCAAGATTACCAAGGCCCTGCTGGCCAAGCAGAAAGAGGATGGTGGCTGGGGCAGTGTCGTGGATACCGGCTTCGCCATTCTGACGCTTGGGGTACCGTACCGGTTTCTGCCGATTTATCAGAAGTGAAGAGCGGGAAAGAAATACCCAAGGGTTCAAATACCCAAGGACCCAAATACCCAAGGACCCAAAGGAAATACCCAAGAAACAAAGAACATGAATAGATTAGAAAACAATTTAAGAACCGCAACCGGCAGCAACCGGCAGCAATCGGAAGGTCTGGTTCGGTTGTGGGCACGTTCCATCGCGTCCATGCTTCTGGCACTTATTCTCGCCTCCCTCTCCACCGCCCAGGCTGCGAGGCAGCCCGAGCCGGTGTCGTCTGTTGCTGCTCAAATGATTGAACAGTTGCAGGTTGGTGACTGGCGCAACTGGATACTGAAGGCGGAGGCGCTTGACTATCTAGGGCGGAACAAGGTGACGGAAGCCGCCCCCGAAATTAAAAAGATACTCAAACACACCCACCCGAACAACCGCTGGCTTCGTGGCCGGGCGTTGATGGCTCTGGCCCGTATTCAAGCGGACAAAGCAATCAGCCTGGCAACGGCCTATGCCAAAGACCCCCATGTCGAGGTCCGGGCTGCGGTGGCCGAGATCTGCGCGGAGTTGCCTGTAGAGACGGCCGCACCTATCATCAAACAGCTGTTGGCGGAGAAAACACCACTGGTCCATTTCCATGCATTGGCCGCCCATGCCCGGCATCATGGCAAGGATGCCTGGACGGCAGCAGAACCGGCAATGGCCAACATTCCCGACAGCTGTATCGAACCGGCGGCCCGAACCCTTGGCCTGATCGGCACCGACCCGGCCCTGGAGCGATTGCTGAAACTGGCGCAGGAAGGCAAGCAGCTTCCCCTCCTTCTACGGGGGTTGGACGAACTGACCACCCCGGGATTGGCCACTTTTTACTTCAAGCTCCTCATGCTCCCCGACAGCAAGTTATCCTTTGCCGAAACCTGGCAGGCGTTGCGTCTGATTGACCGTAAGGCAGTGATAGCAGCTTGCCGTCAGGCCTTGAGTTCCGGCAACGACCAACAGGTCCGGGTTTTGGCCCGATTCATCACCAGTCACGTCAGAGACCCCGAACTGGGGGAGTCTCTCAAAACGGCGTTAATGAAGACAAAGGATCCCAATACGCTTCTGGTGGGGTTGGCGGCTCTGAGTTGTCTTGAAGCAGACCAATACAGACAACTGTTTGTAACCAGTCTGGACCATAAAAACGCAGCGGTTCGGGCCTCTGCCGTCCGTTGCCTGACGGCATGTCCCTCGATTGATCTCTATGATGTCCTGAAAAAATCCCTGACCGATTCCAATTCGAAGGTACGGCTGGCCGCTTTGGCCGCACTGAAGAAGGCCAATCCCGAGGAGGCGCCAAAGCAGGGCTTTCTTAACTACTTTACTCCCAGTCTCCTGTCAAAGGATGCCGCGACGCGGCAGGCGGCCGTTGCCGCCGTCGTTCCTCATATCACCATGGACAATGGCGATGCCGCTCTGAAGATGATGAAAGAAATGCAGGGCCAGTTTGGCATCGCTGGAACGGAACCCCTCATGCGCGCCACGTTCCGAATGATACCTGAGGAGAAGTCTGCCGAGGTACTTGAATTTTATGGTTACATCACGAGGTGGCAGGTGATCGGCGAATTTCCGCTGGGTTGGGGGTCGCCCGCCAATAAGGACGAAGCGATCCCTACGGTCTTTCCTCCGGAACAGCGAATCAATCTCAAAGAAACCCTAACTGTCAAGTATAATGAAAAAGGTGACACCCGTTTTGGTAAGAAAATTGTAGCGGAAAGAATCACCTGGGTCGCGGCCACCGTCGGGAATTCGGATGGAGTCCTCTTCATGACCAAAGCGGGACGATCACAATTACAGACCCCGCACCGGCACGGGACGTGCTACGCCTACACGGAGATCATCATTCCAGAGAAAATGCAGGGCAATCTGGAAATGGTCACTAATATGAATGCCGGAGAGCGGGTCTGGCTCAACGGCAAAGCCGTGACGATGAAGGGAAATATCGACAAAAAACAAGGAACGGCAACGAAAACTGCTCAAGTGACCTTGAATCCAGGGAAGAACACTCTATTGGTGAAAGTTTGGTCAAACGATCACAGTCCGGCATGGTGGGCACCAAAAGTGTCGACCCGTGGCTTCAGTTTGAGCTTGAGAGAGCTCACAGGCAAGCCGATCAAGCGGAGTTACAAATGAAACCACTAATTACCTCACTGTCTTTGCTTATATTGCTTTTCTCATCAGCGGTAACTGCCGCCACCCCGGATTGGCAGAACCATCCCGGAGATTTTGCCAGGGCTACCAAACAATTGGAGACATCACTGCAGGCCAGTTTCCCTGGTGATATATTCGATCATTTTAAGGTTGGTCGGGTTTCTAGACCTAGTAGAGCCGCTCATGATGTTGCAAAGCAACTCCTGGCGCTTCATCGTATGGGCAAGGTGACGGTTCATTCGGATCCCGTGAAACGGGCCTACACCTACATGTTCCTCACAGCCTTTGCTGATGAGACTCGTCAGTATGAACTGCTGGATCTTTACGAACGCATCGCACTCAGAAATTCGGAAGACCCGACTTGGCGGATCATCCGCGTCCGTTCTGCCAAGTTGTTGTGGTTGCCGGAGGTGCCTGAGTTGTACGAGCAGGTCGCCAACGACATGAAGGGTGTCCCACCAAGTGATGCCGCGAAAGGTCTGTGGGATGCCAACCGGGAGGAGTTCGATATTCCTCCTTATACCAGAGAACTGTGGCAGAGGCAGACCACCCAGTTTGTCTACGACGGCAAAGGCCTCGACGTCCCGGGGGTGCCACCCATTGAAGGCAGCCTTTTTCCTCATATTGATCTTGCCGGCAGTGTCGGCCAGGATGCGCAGAAATGGCAAGAGATGCTCGATGCCTCTCCGGCAACACGGGCCAAAGATCTGGACGGTATGCTGGCTTTTGCGGCGAAGAACACGAATCTATCCTGGTTGAATGGGCGTGGGTTTATCAACAGCCAAAGCGCCTTGAGTGCACATCTCCTGACAAAGCCGGCTGATGCGTTGGTCGAGTTGCGGACATTGCAGGAGGGGGGCTACCAAAAGGCCATCGCCAAAGCAGATAATGCCCCCAAAGCGCTGAAGCTCTTTCGCCGCTACCCCTGGGCGGCATCGGCCCAGCGTGAGCTGCTGAAGTCTGCTGGAAAGTCTCTGTTTGCCGGTGAAGCACATGCCGCCTTCCGATGTTATCAGGATGTTCTGCAGCATGCCGACGCCAAAGACCTGCGCGAAACGGCGCAGGTCGGCCTGTGGCTGAGTCTGTCGCAATGCGCCACCCCATCCGCACTGGCACGTGCTTTCGAAAAGGTGGCGGCTGATACTACCTGGCCATGGTATGGGAAACGTAAACGGACCGAGGTGATCAAAAAACAGTTGCTGGGCGAAGGTGTCACCGAACTCGCCAGCCCTACATTGGCATCACTGACACCTAAAATCGTTAAACTGCCACCCATGCCGGTGACTGTAATCAATATAGATATGCAGCGTGATGGCAATCAACTTCTGGTCAGTTGTCCCCGGGCACTGGCGATGTACCCCGCAGATAACCCGGTGAGACCCATGTGGGTGATGAACAGGAGACCCCATCGGAGTGGAGAGCGTTACGTAACAAGAAGAAGCGGTATGCCACGGTTTGCAGGCGAAAAACTCATCACCAGTTGGGGTGGCGACAGTGTAGCGGATTATGATATGCTGGCTCTGAATCGGCGCGACAAGAGTGTCATTGCAAGCAGTTATGCCAATACTCCCCGCTCGCGTTTCCTGAACAGAATCATCGGTGACCCTGTTATTGCCGACAATAAAGTCTACACATTGCTTCTAAACCAATCTCACGCCCTCATGTCGAGGATGCATCAATCTTCCTTTTGGGGTGATATTGCTCTGGGTTGTTTTGAAATTGACGGCATGAAACTCCTATGGACCCAAAGGTATGAAGCGGCCAACAGCACTGGCCTGCCAGATGCCAGAAAGATGGTCAGTTCCCGGCCCGTCATCAGCGAAGGCGCGGTTTATATAATTTCCAATAGCGGCCACGTTATCCGTGCCGACAGCCGCGATGGCAAGATGGATTGGATTCATTTCTTCCGCCCCAGCTTCGATGGCAGTGGACATTACAATCAACCATCGTCCTGGTGTATCGGCTCGGCTCCGTTGGTGACAGAAGACAAGGTTGTCTGTATGTCAAAGCTGTCCGGCAGAATCTTTGCTTTGGATAAAGAAACCGGTCGTCGCATTTGGGCCGTGCCTCGTTTGCGGGGATATGAGCTCTTGGGGCGCCACGAGGATCTGGTCCTGGTGACTGCAGCCAACGCTCTCTACGGTATTGACCTCAATACAGGCAAGCTGCGCTGGGCACGGCAGATTGTCTCACATAATAAATGGGAACCAAAATGGGCAACTGGCTTTCAGCTCCCAAGAGCTCAGTTGGTCGGCGGATCGATCTATTGCGGTACAAAGAATAACCTTTATCGGTTCGACGCAAATAATGGCATACGATTAGAAACACGCTCTTGGACTATGGAAAATGAAGTTCCGATGACCTTTCATATTGCCGGTAAGAACCTTTATGTCCTCAGCGATCTCGCATCACGAGATCCAGTCCGGGAAAAACAACTGGTGGACGATCATACGGTGATTCGTCCTGCTAATGTTCATCAGAATAATCAACTGACAGAAATCAAATCAACGGCTGGGAATAGTCTGTTCTATCGCGATGGCATGCTGTTCAGTATCAAAGGAAAAACACTCACCTGGGCCCGCTTTGTCCCCAGGCGTTATGCCTGGTTTCGTCATGGTGGTAAAAACCTGGGTCAAAACGGAAATGAAGTGTCTTTCGATTGGTCGGGAACACATGAGGTGCATGACTTGAATACCGGGAAACTGTTGAAAATGAACTCCATAAAGATTGAGGCAAAATAATGAGCATGAAGGAACAGATGATGACACATCGTATATCACACACAATTCTGCTCGTTGCATTCGCTGCTGTTTTTGCCGCTAATCCCGTCAGAGCGGGAGGAGCTGACGCGTTACAGCACATGGGACCTACCGGGATTTATGGCTATATCACCGGGAAACGCATCTTCACTGTCAAGAGCGTGGAAAAGGGTTCGCCGGCTGATGGTAAGATCTGGCCGGGCGACCAGGTCGTCGGGGCAGGGCGCATGCCTTTCCTGAAACGGGTCCGCTTTGAATTCGGCGCCACCATTGCCAAAGCCCGGACGGTCAAAGGCAAGGGAAAACTGGTGCTCATGGTGCGGCGCAAGACCGGCGGCAGGAAGATGCAACGGGTGACGCTACAATTGGGCATCGTGGGCCCGGATACGTTCAATGATACCGCGCCTTACAACTGTCCCAAGGTCGATGCCTTGATCACCGAGGCCGCCGATTACATCGTTGCCAAGAAAGCCTATGGCAGGCTACAGCTGGGGTTGCTGGGGTTGCTGGCGACCGGTGAAGACAAATACATCAAGTTTGTCGGCGAGCACCTGCACAGTGCTAACTGGGCCAAACCACCGAAGGATCCGATGGTGTTGGTCGGTAATACAAGGGGGTACGCCTCCTGGGATTTGGGATATAAGATGCTGGTCCTGACCGAGTACCATCTGCTGACCCAGGACAAATACGTACTACCCGCCATTCGTATGTATGCCGAGGCCTTCGCCGCCGGACAGGACGCAGCCGGCCTCTGGGGACATCGTATGTGCAATCCGAAAACCGGCCGAGCTCCCGGTTACGGAGTTATGAACCAGTCGACTATGCCGGTCTTTATCTCTCTGATCCTGGCCCGCAAATGCGGGGTTGACTCGCCGCGCATCAAAGAGGCGGTCGCCCGGACCACCGAGCACTATGCCCGCAAATACATCGGCAAGGGCGCTCTACCTTACGGCAACCACGGCCCCAACTCCAAAGCCTACAACAACAACGGCACCAGTGGTTCTATGGCGGTGGCCTTTGCGGCAGTCGGCAACGTCGAAGGCGCCCGTTTCTTTGCCCGCATGTCGATCGCCGGATACAATAATATCGAATATGGACATGCCACCTATTTCTTTAATCCCCTCTGGAATGCGCTGGGCGCCAATATAGGTGGCCCGGAAGCTGCATCTGCTTATTTCAAGAAGACCAGCTGGCTCTATCCCATGAAGGTGGACTGGAAGGGGGGATATACCTTTGAACAGGATAAAAATGAAGGACTCGGCAACACCGGTTCTTATCTGGTTACGCTATGCAGTGGACGGAACAAGCTTTACATTACCGGGAAGGGCATCGATAAGGCAATTTTACTGAACAGCAAGGAGATCGATGAAACTATCAATGTTCACAAATACATGAACGAGCTGATCCCGATGGATGCCAATCAACTTCTGGCCGTGGTCGAGACACACTGGTCGCCGCTGATCCGGCGCTCCGCCGCCTGGAAGCTACTGAAATTTAAACGGGACGAGCTCCTGCCTCTGATTCAGAAACGACTGAAAGAAAAAAGCGGTGTCAGCTCTCTGACCGGTGTCAGCCGATTCTGGGACAAACACCCCGCATTGTTTGATGAAGTCGCTGCCATCCTGCGTGACAAGAGCGTTGCCTTGGATATGCGCTGTGCCGCAGCAGGGACATTGGGCGGTGCTGCCTGGGCTCGCTACGTCGAACCGGAGGAGGATTTCGGCAAAGCGGATTTCTACGAAGGTGGGCAGCTGCACAAACCCGCACTCAAATATTTCTCTGATCTGGTCAAAGCGGTTGCAGACGATGAGAAGAACGATCCCTGGGGGCTTCTTGACGCTGCTGCTGGTGGAGCACTTGCAGGCTTGGGCGACCCGTACAAACAGAAGCTCATTAAAGACAAACCACTTTTCTACAAAGCTATTAACAAACTCCTGTCCCACAAACATAGCAGCGGGGCCCGTAACTCAGGTATGACACTGATCGCCGACAGCATGCCCATCGAGGATTTCCATTATGTGGCAGATATGGTCGTGCATGCCGCCCGAGGCACCGACCGCAGCTACACCGTTTACCGTGGCGACAACTGTACCGAAGTAGGCGTGAAGTTGTTGTGGCGCTTCAACATTCAGGAAGCCGTCGAAGTCTGTCTGGATTCCTTTCCCACCGCTACGCGGGGCAAAGAAAGGGCCCGTCGTATCGCCTTGTTCGAAAGCTTCGGGGCCAATGCCAAACCCTATCTGCCAAGGCTCCGAGATGCATTGAAAAAGGACCCCAACAACAAACCCGAAGGCTCCACCAAAGACATCAGCCTGAACCAGGCCGAGGTCGAGAAGTTTATTCAAGGTATTGAAAAGTCCACCAACCCCCGCAAAACCATAAGCCTCAAAGAGGCCAAACAAGCTGGACAAAAGTAGGTTTTGAAATATACTTATATCGCAATTTTACTTGCATTGGGTCTGGTTACTCCACTTAAGAGCGCACAAGAAGGAAAACATTTGTTTATTTTGTCGGGACAATCGAATATGGTGGGGCTTAAGCTTGATGTCTCTTTCACCTGCGAAGCGCACCCGCCCGCTGCGAAGCGCACCCGTTCCCAGGGGCTTACAGAGCGCAGCAACTCCACTCGCACACTTACTCGCACTCTTAACCGCCACCCTTACTCGGATAACCCTTCGTTTCAACGATGGCCAAAGGCGCGGCTTATGCAACTACACCAGGCAACAACAGTCGACCCACAGATTCTGCGGAAAACCCATTAAAAAAGACACCGAAATCCACTGAATATGGCAGATGGTTATTTTTGGTTATTTTGTGTTGGCTTACTTCTGCAGTCTGTGTTATTTTGATTCCGAAATGTTATTAGATTCAGTGTGCGGTATTTAACGGGGCGGACTGCATGCATACAATTCCTGTGGGTTCCCAACGGGTATATACAATGAGCACGATATGAACGAAACGCATTCTGAAAATTCATGGATCTCGAGAGCTGTGGCAATTGTGTCAGCGGTATTGCTGAGCTTTGCTTCCGCAGGGTCATCTTTGGCTGCGGATGTCGGAGGACAGGATATCGTTGCCAAAAGGATTGGGGGATTTCCAGTTCTCCACTGCCGGATTAGTTACAAGCAAGAAGAAATGGAAGCGCACCTGTTGTTTGATACGTCACTGGATGTTCCGCTGGTGATTCACGAGAAATCGGTCGGCAGCCTCGGTCTGCACCCCATGACTGCTACAGGCCAGAAGGTTGATCTTGAGTTTGCCGGTGGTATACAGTGGAAACAACTAACTATTCGGGCGGAACGCGTGCTTCTGCTGGAGACTCTCACCAAACATTATGCGAAGGATCTCGGAGAGGTACCTGTTGTCGGCATTATCGGGCCGTTGGCCATCAAAAGTAATGTGATCGAACTGGATCTGCGCTGGCAGTTGCTGCGCACAATGGGAATGGCATCCGATGAAGCGCGTGCGTTAGAGATCCCATACGAAGTCAAACCATACGGCATGCTCTTCAAAGGCATTGGTCCGACTGGAGAAGCGGTACAGACAGTACTTTCCACCAAGACATCGGATCTGATTCTTGACTCGTCTATACTGAAGTCAGCCAGAAAAGCCGGCAAACGCCCCAATGTACTTCGAGTCTGTGATGTCGCTTTTGGCGAGCTTACTGCTTTCCGCTTTGAGGATATAGAAGAAGAATGGCCTGCCCCGGTCAATGCTGTCATAGGAGCTGAAGCGCTGAGGAACTGTGTTGTCACTATATGGCCCAAACGCAATAAGATTGCCTTTTTGGCTCAACCCGCACCTGCATTTCCGAAAGCTGAACAGGATTACTTCTTTGCATTAGCCGATAATGATCCTGAAGGTGTTTCCAAATTCATCGAAACTAAACCCCGCCGCCGGCTGCTTGACGAGGCATGTATAGCGCTTTTTGAGATCCGCGTAAACGATCCCAAGAGCACATTGTCAACAATCAAGAGATCTTTGGAGGGAGTCGCCGAAAATTATCACTCCGAGCGTCGAAGTGCCGCTCTTTTGCGGGTTGCCGATGCTCTAGAGGAGGGTAATCACCCGAAGCGTGAGGAGTTGACGCTGTACACGCTGCAGTTGGCCATTAGAGAATCCGGCGTTGCTCTTGAAGCGAGTGCCGTTCATGATGTCCACTTGCGTTTGGGGCAGCTTGCTCTGGAGAAGGGGAACCTTAAAGAGGCACGCCGGCATCTGTTAAGCGCCGCATTCGGTATGCCGAAGAACGGCCAGTGTAATTACTGGCTTGGTGAACTCTATCGTCTGAGCAATAAACCTCGGCGCGCCTGGTCGCGTTATTTTCAGGCGATTCTGGATAAACGACTGGAGGAAGATGATCTCATCCGAATTAAGGCTCTGGAACGGCTTGATGAATTGAACAGTGATTCAGAGTTTCGTAAAATATTTAATATGGTTACTGCTGAGGAATATATGGCAGGGCGTCTTGTCGATTCGGAGTTCCACGCAAAAACTCGCTACCGGTTTATAAAGAATCGCTTTCCCTGGCATGTCGGTCTCGTTGAATTCTTTGTTAATTCATCCGATGGAATCACGGGCGGCATGGAACTTGCATTTCAGGCACTTAATGAATTCTTTGAGGATCAGGTAGTGATGATTGCTTATCATCTCAATGATCCGATGCATAGCCAAGCTGCGCGGGACAGATTGGCCTACTACAAGAAAGAATACTCGCCGCTGGCTGTTTTCGACGGTAAGCCTGTACTGGACAGTGCTATCATTAGAAATCAGCCGCTGGCGGTTGTCGCCGCTGAAAACTATCCGCCATTCAAGGATGCAGGTTTATCAACCACCCATTCTGAAAAGAAAGTCTGGGCACTTGACGGAGCAATGACCCTGAACGATGAAGCAATCGAGCTCTCTCTCTCAATTGAAGGGGACGACCAAACAGCAGGACTGAAACTGCATGTGTTCCTCTGTGAACGCATCGTGATGGCTACCGAGGCCAATGGTGTCTTTTTTCATCACTTCGTTGCCAGAGATGTGCTTACACCGCGTGATGGTACTGATCTTAAGAGCGCATTGGAAAAGCCGATAAAACTGAGTGTCGGTCTGCAGGAATTGATGAATAACATTGTAGAGAATCAACCGATACTGATAGGTGTTCAGAGTCGGCGTGCGCCCTATGTGGATGTCAATATGCTTATGGCTGCGGCCTTTATTCAGCGCGACAGTGACGGATCCGTTCTGGTTGCAAAATATTTCACTCTTCCGCAGAAGCAAGGCGAACTATGATACAGGAAGAGCGAGGAAAACTTTTAAGACGAATGGAGTCAATGCTGGGCAGCTGTCGCCGTCGCATTAAAATGGCGGAGGTCTCTGCATGCCTGCTGAATGGTCTGGTAGTATGTTTTCCCGGTTTGCTGGTTATATCCTGTGTTTTCCTGCTTATTCGTCTTCTCTCGATGCTTCTCTACATACCCTTCGGGATCGAAGCGGTACACGCACTTCTAGTTGCTGCTGTTTTTGTCCTAGCCGTTTTTGGACGCGCTATATTTCTCGGAATATTCGGAACCCCTGTTCACATAAAGAGCGCAGCCGAACGCCTGGACCTGTCGCAGTCAACACACAATCGCATCGCTACAGCCATGGAGCTTCTGCGTGCCGGTGATGATTCTTCCTTTGCCTTTATTGCTATTCGCGAAGGGTTTGAACATCTGGAAAAACTGCAGGCGGAGATACCGTATATTGAGCACTGCAAGAAATCGTGGAGAGGCAGCGCGTCACTTCTGATTCTGAGTGTCATCATGCTTGCGGCAGGGCAGTTCCTCACACTCTCTCCGTCTGCCGGGTCGCTCTACCCGGCTCCCTTACACTCGGATTTAAGTCAAGAAAAGGAAGACTCCAAAGGCTTGATCCCTGAGAAAACCGGAGATGATCCCGATATACGCAGTGAAGACGAAATCCGGCCTAAGGCATCCGGACTTCCGGCCAAGCTGGATCTGGAGACGGATGGACAGGAAAAGAGCGAACAGACAGACCTTAAGCAGAAACCAGAGTCTGCCGGCCCGGTTGTACAGAACGCATCCGGTAGTGCGAACGGCAGTAGGTCATCATCCAGCAGCCGCAGCGCCTCCGGAGGTGCCAAGGTTAAAGCGGATCCCGGCAAGAGTGATCCCGGAAAACCAAAGAAGTCAAAGCGACCCGGCAAAAAGAAGGGAGATCCGCCTGATATCGACCAGAACCCGAAGAAAGGGGGAGGTATCGATTCCCGCGGATCATCAGGCATTAGTTCCATGCTGACCACGCAGAACGATTGGTCTAACAAGGTTAAAGGTAAGTCCAATGAAGACGATGATTCTGACGAAGACGAGGAATTAGATGAAGAAGCGGATCTTAAGAAACAACGTATCGGGGTTCAGCCGGCATTGAAGAATCGGTCCTCACGAATCAGTCGTGAGCTCTCCCTGATGCTTGGTTCAAAGCCAAGTGAAGAAGCCAACCGAGGTCGTGGTGGTCCCAGCGCTCCGAAGAAATCACGCGGCACCGCAACCATGATAATGGGGGTGCCTGTGCCGGGGTTCGTTAAGGGAACGTTAATGCCGGGCCCAACCAAAAGCACACAGGAAAAGATAGCTGCTGTTCCGCGTGAAGCCCCGTATGCCGATGCGTCAATCTTGCGGCCCACGACTGTTCGGGAACAGTTGATGGAACGATACCATCCATCTGCCGATGAAGCCATAAAGGCCCGCGAATACCTTATTAAACTTCATGCGAAACATGAGACTAAACAAAAAGAGGATAGAAAAGATGAGTGATTATGTTCCACCGACTGATGAAGAGGCTAAAGAACTGTCAAGAAACTTCCGCGAAGTTTTTAACAAGATCAAGAAGGAAGTCCATAAAGCTTTTGTAGGGCAGGATGATATTGTCGAAAATGTCTTGAGCGTTCTTCTGTCAGACGGACATGTTCTTTTGGAAGGTGTGCCCGGGCTTGGCAAGACGCTATTGGCCCACACCCTTGCCAGTGCGCTGGAGCTAAATTTCTCGCGTATCCAGTTTACACCGGATCTTATGCCCGCCGATATTGTGGGAACAATGGTCCTGCATGAAAAAGAGGACGGTGGACACGAACTGCGTTTCCAGCAGGGACCGGTGGTTTCCAACTTTGTCCTAGCAGATGAAATCAACCGGGCAACGCCCAAAACCCAGTCGGCTATGTTGGAGGCTATGCAGGAACGCCAGGTTTCGGTCGGCAGAAAGACTATGCCGCTGCCGGAGCCGTTTATTGTTATCGCCACGCAGAATCCCGTGGAGCAGGACGGTACGTATCCATTACCGGAAGCTCAGCTTGACCGGTTCATGATCAAGCTGGTTGTGAATTACCCCAACGAAGATGAATATCTGGGTATTCTTCAGCGCACTACGGGCAGGAGCACGGCCAAAATCAACCCGGTATCCAATGGCCCGGAGATCCAGAAAATGCGTCAGATTGTACGCTCGGTTCCGGTTAGTGAGCAGGTTCAGCGATATGCAATACGCCTGGCAATGGGTACACAACCCGGTTCTCCCTATGCAACTGAAGCTGTCAACAAGTTTGTTGCCCTGGGATCCAGCCCCCGCGGTGTCCAGAGCCTTATCTTGTTGGGAAAAGTCAAAGCTCTTATGGACAGCCGGTTTGCGGTATCCTGCCAGGATCTCCGAGATTTGGCCGTCCCGGTAATGCGGCACCGAGTGATGCTGAGTTTTGAAGGTCTCTCCGGTCGAGTTGATCTGGATGAGCTTATCCGTGAGATTGTTAACTCAGTTCAGGAGCTCTCTGACTGATGGGTGATCTGTTTTCAAAAGAGTTTGTAGACGCTATTTCCCAAATTCGTTTAAATGCGGGTACTGTGCCTCGGGGTGGCATTCATGGTGCACATGTGTCGACACAACTGGGCGGAGGCATGGAATTTAGCGATTTCCGCCTCTATGCTCCCGGTGATGATATTCGGCGTATAGACTGGAACCTGTATAGTCGTAGCGGGCGCTTGTTTCTTCGCTTGTTTGAGGAGGAACGGGATCTCCCTGTTTATACTCTTCTGGATTGCAGTGATTCCATGTTTTTTGAGGATCCTCCACGCGCCAATGCCGGAAAGCAGGCTGCCGCTATATTCATCGGTGCCGCGCTTAATCAGCATGATCGGCCATCACTCTATCCCTTCGGGGAAACTTTGAACGAGGGATTTCCAACTCTTTCTTCCAGCCGGGCTCTTCCGGCTGCCCTGCAACGTCTCGCTGCGATAGGTCCTTGCGGACTGACCAACCTGCCTGCCGCCGTGCATAAGCTTAAGGCTCTGCGCCTGCGTCGTGGCGTGGTTGCTATTATTTCCGATTTTTTTGATCCAGCTGGAATTGAGACACTGCTTGAGTCATTGAACGGTCTGAGACATAAGCTTCTGCTTATACAGCTATACGATGAGCGGGACAGCAACCCGACGCTGGACGGTGAGCTCTCCCTGGTTGATTGCGAAACAGATCATAATCTAAAGGTTACAGTCACCCCGAAGCTTATCGAGGAGTACAAGAAAGTGCATATGGATTTTCAAAACAAGCTGCTGGAGTTCTCAACGAAGCGTAGGGCCGGCTATATTAGCATAAATATACAGCGCAATGTGCTGGCGCAATTTATGGACCTTTTTTCCAACGGCGTTATAACAACAGGAGGTTGATGTGATTGGTTTCACCGCATTATCCGGCTGGCTTCTCGCCGCACTTTCCCTTCTTTTGGCAGGGGTTCTGGCCGTACTGCACTATTTACGCATCCGCCCCCGCCAAATACGTGTTATTACAACGCTTTTCTGGCAGCAGGCATCAGAACAGGTGAGGGCCCGCTCTCTCTTCGAGAAGTTTCGGCATCCGTTCACCTATCTGCTGTTGCTGCTGGCTGGACTGCTTGTTCTGCTGGCTTTGGCAAAACCGGTTTTCGACGATGCAGGTCAGCCGTATCGCGTGATCGTTCTCGAAGCGGGTATCTCCATGACATCTACAGATAATCGTTTCGAAAAAGCGATCGAACTTGTTCATGATGAGGTGGCTCGTTCACCGGAAGAGCGGGTTGCGGTTATCGTAGCTGATCCCGAGCCTAGGCTCCTTAAACATTTTGAGGAGGGGCTTGGTGTCCTGAAGATCCGACTCGACGCACTTAAGCCGGTCGATCAACCGGTGATTCGCACCGCCGTTTTACGGATTGCCAAGTCGTTAATTGCCCAACGTGAGATTGGGGAAGTGGTTCTCGTTTCCGCTCAGCCCGTGGTGCTTAGCGATCCCAAGGTTCGTGTTCAGGCGGTGGGTGAGGTGATCAATAATGCGTTTATTTTTTCGGCAACATTTGTTCCGGATGCCACCGATATGACTCGAGGCGAATTTCATTGGTGCATAGGTTTTAACGGACAGCAGGACGGAAAAACAACCGTACTGCTGCGTCGAAATGACGAAATACTCCAGAGTGAGGACGTAACACTCAAGCCGGGCAGCACGAGGGAATTTTATCTCTCCGACATCGATGCTGATGGTAGCACTTTATCGGCCTCAGTTTTCGGCAATGATTGCATCAGAGGGGATAATCAAATTGATTTTCGTCTTCCGAATCGTCAGTTGATCTGCCTTGCTCCGATAGGTGGCACTGCGTTGCCAGGTAGTTTGAAATCTTTGGCTGATTTGCTTATGGAAATTTCCGCCTCGGAAACAGAGGTCGCCGAAGGAGCAACTGTTATCGGAGTCGGTCCAAAGGGAACGGATGCCCGTATTGTAATCTGGTCTGCCGAAAGGAAAGGAGCACTGCAGCCACTGACGGCTACTCGGCATCCACTGGTGGATGGTCTTGTATTTGAGGATGCGCTATGCCGCGTTCCGGCAAATCCGCTGTCGGTTTCTGAAACAAGCATACCGCTGCTGCTGGCCGGTAGTTCTCCGGTTGCTGTCTGGGACAGCAACGCTAACCGTCTGGTTGTGTCGGAGCTGTTTTTTGATGAAAGCGCCAGCGTTGTACGACGCACAGGGTATCTGGTATTTTGGAACAGAGTTCTGCACAGGCTGGCTGGCTGGAGTCATGTGCCATTGGTCCTTACGCCATTACAGAGCCGGTATTCCGATTTTGACCATCAAGCCTCTCTTGCGTTTAAAGCGGATATAAATCATGCCAAGCCTGTGGAGGGTGTTGTTGCTGACGCCATCTCCGGGAGAACATTCCAGATGCCGCTTTGGCAATTTATCCTTGGAACTGCACTTTTCTTGATGCTGCTTGAAGCGATCTTGAATATTAGGGGGAGAATCGCGTGATATTTCTACACCCGAAAATACTATTGTTTTTAATTTTACCATTAATTATTGCAGTTTATCAGCTGCGCAGAAGTTCAGATACTCTTTTTCGCAGAAAGCTGTTGACTGCCTGTCTGCGTGTCTTGGCCTTGGGTATGCTTGTTTTTGCGCTTGCACGTCCGTGTATGGTGGGGGATGTAGCATTAACACGTGTGGTTGCTGTGGTTGACTGTTCGCCCAGCATGAAAGATGTTACAGTTCAGACCGCTGAGCAACTCAGATTGCTGGCTGATCGCGTTGGGTTGGATAATATGCGTATGGTTGTATTCGGGGCAGATGCCCGTGAACTTAAGCTGATTGATAATTCATTTTCCGCTGAAGCCCTGAAGGAACTCTGTCGAGATGAACCGGGAAGCGACGTTGCCAACGCCCTGGCCTTGGCTGCTGCACTCTGTCCCGATGACAGCCACGGCGAAATACACCTTTTCAGTGACGGTCGTGAAACCAGTGGCGACATGAGTTCAGCCGCTTTGGCTCTCGGACGTCGTGGCCTTGTTTTAAAATATGAAGAAATAGGGACCCGCATGACCGGGCCCGTTGTTTTGCGTCCACTACAGGCTCCCGCATCTGCCGCCGTAGGCGAGGCCGTGACCATCACCGCCCGGGTTGAAAGTGATGCAGCTATGGAAGCGACATTGACCTTGGCTGATGAAACAGGCCGATTGATTACTTCCCTGGTTGCGCATCTGAAGCCAGGCATTCAGGAGGTGACATTTTCTGTACGCCCTGAGCGGGTTGGGTATCATCGCTATAATGTATCGCTGAAAGATCCCGGTCAGACGGTTAGTGCGGGAATACTTATTAACCGGATCGTAATCGGTGTCTTTGAAACTGCGCCTGAGAAACCTGCCAGTCTTATGCTTGGAGAGATGCTCGGCCCTAATGCAGAGGTCAAGTCTCTAACCCTGTCCGATCTCGCCGGCAACGGCTTGGACGGCCTGGATGTGCTGGCATTGGCTGATACGCCGGCTCGAATCTTACCCGCCAAGGTTCAACTCCAGCTGCGTAAATGGGTGGAGAACGGCGGAGGACTGTTGGTGACGGGAGGGCGCAACTCGTTCGGCCCGGGCGGATATGAGAGCAGCCAACTGGCGGCCATGCTACCACTGCGCTTCCCTCAGAAGAAAGAGATGCGTGACCCCAGTACGGCTCTTGCCGTGATTATTGATACCTCCGGTTCCATGGGCAGAGAGGGCGTCTCTCTTGCCCAGGAAGTTGCGCGTCTGGCGCTGAAACGCCTGAAGCCTAACGATAAAGCCGGAATCGTTGAATTCTATGGTGCCAAGCGCTGGGCAGCACCTATGCAGTCGGCTTCCAACGTCATCGCGATCCAGCGTGCGCTTAACCGGTTGTCGGCTGGTGGCGGAACTGTTATGCTGCCGGCCATCGAAGAGGCCTACTACGGACTGCTGAATGTGCGAGCCCGCACCAAGCACGTGTTGGTACTGACCGATGGTGGTGTGGAGACAGGAGCCTACCAGAGTCTTGTGCGCAGCATGTACGATGACAAAATTCATATTTCTACGGTGCTTGTCGGTCCCCGTTCAGGATCTGGGTTCCTGGTGCGGTTGGCGAACTGGGGAGGTGGCCAGTTCTACGTCGCTCCCAGCCGATTCAAGTTGCCTGAGGTGATCTTCAAGCAGCCTTCCAGCTCTCTGATGAAACCCTTCGTCGAAGGAGAGATGCAGATTGAACCGGTTCTCACCAGTGAACTCACGAAAGGTCTGAACTTCGAAAGTGCTCCCGCAGTTAAGGGATACGTCAGGACTGAGCTGAAAGAAACGGCAGAACTGCTTCTGCGGTCCGAGGTTGGTGATCCCATTCTTGCGCGCTGGCACTATGGTCTTGGCAGGACAGCTGTTTTAACCACACGCATCGGCGGTGACTGGTCCAAACAATTTTTGAACTGGCCGAAGTCGCGAGACCTGATGGCAAATCTGGTCCGGCAGTTGTGTGGCGTGACGCCCCGACAGCCAGTGGACCTGCGCCTGAAATGGAGTGCGAAAGGTCTGGACGTAAACGTATGCGCCTTGTCGTTGAAGCCGTCGATGGCTGCTGTGCCGCTTGATGTTGAGATTAGAGACATAAGTGGTTCGGCCATTGTTAACAGGACTTTCATGCCGATTCAGGCCAATCAATGGCAGACGCGCTTTGAAGGGCTGGCTGTCGGTGATTATGTTGTCGAGGTCAGTAAAACGGAGGACGGCAAATCTCTGGCTTCGGGCGGTTTGGTGGTTCCCGCTCCTTCCGAATTCACCAGGGTCGGGATCAATAGCGATGGTCTTGCGGCTGCTGCACGCAGGGCGCATGATATGGCGGCCACGGTTAAAGCTAAGATGCCCTTGTCTGCGCACGAGTTGTGGCCGCTTTGTGCCGGAATAGGCCTCCTTTGTTTTGTGCTTATGATTCTTGCCCGCCGCTTGCCCGGAACATTGCGTTTTGCGACTGGGCTACGTCGCAGTAGTGCCGTTGCTGCGGTAGTTCTGGTGCTAGCACTGTTCCTTCCACAGTCCGTTGCTGCGGATAATGCGCCGAAAATAAATATCTTTTTGAAGATGCGAATCGAGCGGATTCTCACCATAAAAGAACCTGTCAAAGCTAGGCAGGCATTAGAGGATTATATTCCTAGAATCAGATGGCAATATAAAGATCTTGCGCCACTCTGCTCATATTTACGCTACTTGAAGGATGCCCGTAACGCAGAGAATTTTCTTGTGATAGCATTGATTTCGAATGGGGATTTTGCTTCTGCTATAGAGGTTCTCACAAAGCTTGCCAAGAATCCCAATGCGGATAGCTGGGTGCACATGCAACTGATAAACGCCAAGGGCCTACTGGAACAGAAGAATATTAATAAAAGAAGAATTCTCCCACAAGTCCTTACTGCCGAGGAGAAGTCCCGAATCACCGAGATCGTTGGTATGAAACCCGATCAAGCGCGGCAGGCTATGGAGCAGCTTTGTCGAGATAATTGCTGGCGATTCGGCGATCTGGCGCTGCTCTGCGATTATCTGCGCTCTATGAAGGATGTCCCGGCGGCGAAACCATTGCTGACGCTTGCCTTAATTGCCAATGGCGATATACAAGCAGCCGATGAGATCCTGTCAACGCTCGCCAAGGCTCCCAATGCTGGTCTTTGGATGCTGACGGAGCTCGCACGGATCAAGGAAATGCAGGGGCAAAGTGATAATGCAGTTTCTCTATTGAAGCGTGCTCTGAAAATGGCAGTTGATCCAGGCTTGCGTTTTGCCTTGCGGGTGCGACTCGCACAACTGCGCTATGAAGCCGGGGAGCTTGATGCTGCCCGTGCGGTTTTACGCAGCATCGCCGACGACCCGGCGATTCAGGGACAGGATGGCCCCAACTACTGTGCACGTATCGCCGGGCTGCATGGCGACGATGGACTCGTGGTGGAACTCTTTAAACCCACTGGTGAAGGAAGTAATCGCAGGCGTGAACTTCTGTTCCTGGGTGAGTCGCTGATGCGTGTCAATCAGCCGAGCAAGGCTCGAGATCAGTTCGAAGTCGCGCTTGTGCTGTCCAAACTCGAGCGTGATCGCCGATACGTTCTCGACCGCATTGTCTGCGCTGCTCGTAAAATGAATGCGCTTCCCTCGTTGATGGATGAATGGCTGAAATCAAAGAACATGATGCCCGAACAGCTTGATATACTGGCAGGTATTCTCGGTGGTGAGCTTGATCGGACTACGGATTTACTTGCTCTGTTGGTTCGTCGTGACCTTCCTGCGAAGACCAGAAAATTGATTGAGACACCGGCATTTCAGGAGCGGTTGGCCATGCTGGCATCAGAGACCGGTAAGTCCAAACTCGCTCGTCTCTCCTACCGCGAGCTGATCGCACGGCAACCAGAAGATAGCAGCTGTCGCAACGGTTACGTGCGCCTATTGCTGATGGAAGGCGACCGGACTACAGCGCAGAGCGTCTATAGAGAGGCCATTGCCCGAAGCAAAACCGCAGATGAGCTGCTGGAGATTGCAGTCAGTGCCCGTGGCCTGGGCCTGAAGGAAGTTGCACTTAATGCGGTTGGCAAAGCTGATGGCATAGATGAATCGGCTCACCTGCGGACGGCTTTATTTATGGCTGACATATATCGAGAACAAGGCGATACTGATAAAGCTCTTGAGATACTTCGCAAGCTGGAACGGGGTGCTAAGGAGGATAATGGAATGCTCATGTTGCTGGGCCAGGCTTACGAGCGGCACGGTTATCCCAATGACGCAATTCGTCTGTTTCAGGGAGCGGATCCGGCCGGCAATGAAAAATTGTTGTTCAAGCTGATTTCGCTTATGGAAGAGCAGAACCGGAATGATGAGGTGTTTGACCTGTGGCGTAAATTATGGGATACGGCGACGGAGAAGATGGCCGTCATTCAGGCCAACGATCGGCTGCTTGATATTGGATCCAAAACCGGCAGACTGGCTGATCTCGCCATTGAGCTTGAAGAGCGTCTGGATCAGGGGCAGCTGCGCGAGCGGGAGCAGGCTTTACTGCTCGATATCTATACGAGTGTCGGCGACCCGGTGTCGGCGGCCGACATTCTTATGGAAATATCTGACCAGCAGGGCGGTGCGACCGTTGATACCTATAAGCGCCTGCTGAGGATATACATAGAGTGTGAACTCTTCGGCAGATGTAATGCTATTTTGCAGAAGCTGATTACGCTCGATCCGAAAAACCGTGATGAGCACATGCAGATGCTTGTCCTGATTGCCCTTGAACGCAAGAATGATGGCGATGCTCTAGTTGTTCTTGATCAGATGGCTAAGTTTTCCAAGGACGAGATTTTACGCGACTCGTTCTCCGCAAGCGTTCTATCTATGATCGGCAGGCATGAAGATGCAGCCAAAACCTACCGCCGAGCCCTGGCTGATAATCCGGATGAAGTGGAGGCATGGCTGCTCTGGTGCAACGCCATTCTTGCAGGTGACGAGAAGGAGCGGGCGGAAGCGCAGAAGCAACGCCGTCGTCCGCCTAAACCACAGGACCAGGCAGGGAACAAGAAAGTGTGCGGTACCTTCAGCGTCCTGCTGGAGCATGCTGAGGCAGATGACCTGTTCACCATCGCCATTGACGGTATGCTTAACGCGGGCGCACCACCTTACATTATGCAGAATGCACTTCGCCGGCTGAATGAGCGAATCGCCGCAGACCCGCACAATTTCCACCTGCATCGCCTTGCTGCCGACCTCAATCAGGAACTGGGTCAATGGCGCGACGTCGAGCGGATTCTCGTACAGGGACTCATTATTGCTGATGATGGTCGCAGTATCATTATGCGCGAATTGATCTCTATGGCAAAGAGCGGTAAACGCGTAAATGACGTGATCGCCTACGGTCGTTCGCTTCTGAATATTGCCACGCATTTGCCGCCTGCGGAGTGTCTCTCTTTGGGAACGGTATTGCTGGAAAGAGGCCTTTCATCTGAGGCGGATATTGCCTTCCAGCGTGTTATTTCAGACCGTAAGGCCAGTGGTACAGCACGTGGTGTAATTGAGCAGTTCGAAAGCGCGGGGCTCTTTGCCAAGGCAGGCAAAGTCATTCGCAGCCTGCTGATTGATAGTCCGTTCGATGTCGACCTGCTTCTTAGGCTGGGGCTCATCGAGGAGAAGAAAGGAGAGTTCGTTGCTGCAGGTAAGGCCTACGGTCAGGCACTCGATCTTATGCTAGGACGCTTGCCTGGCCTCACCAGGAAGCTTGGTGGAGAACGGGAAGGCCGCGAGTACAACGTTGGCGATGTAACTCTGTATCTGGCACCCGCTCTCCGCGGCCTCATCGTCTCAGCACGGACACCCGAAAGCCGTCGGGAAGCACTTGCTCATGCTGAGCAGAGTGTACGGGAAGAGTTGAGAAAACTCAAATCCAGCAACACGTTTGCGGCTACTGTTGCCGAGAATCCCCGACTCCATCTTCTCACCAAAATCATGCGCCGCTTAAGCTACGTATTTCATGAGTCCGGCTATGGGGAGGCCATGGACGACGAACTGGTCCGTCTCTATCCCAAAGACAAGGAATTGCCGAAGCGCATTGTAGTCAGTCGGCGCCGCTGGCGCTCTTTCCTGAGTGCAAGCCAGTTCAACTTAAGAAATGGACTGGATGATACGAGACAGCGTGCCATAAAGTCTTTCCTCGGCGGGCGTAAAGAGGTAGAGAAAATGATCGCGAAAGGCGATCTTAATCCCGCAGAAGAAGCGGAGGTGCTGACCTTTCTCGCCATGTACGGCTATGATGATTTGATCGACACGGTAAAAGCCGGTTGCAACTTGGACGAGACACCCGAGGGTGATGGCCAGTTGTTGCTCACCGTGGGACTTGCTACTGACAGTCCTGAACTCGTCCGTGATGCACTTCTCACCAATCTGAGCCGGCTACGCCGGACCCTTGAGCGCTTGGGTAAGGGAACCAGAGAACGGAACAGAGCATATTATCGCCCAGCGGCCCTGTACAATCAGATTGTCGCTGCCTGGCCTATCCTCAGCGAGCAGGACCGCTATTCCGCTGTCAGTCTGTATGGCATGCTGTTTGATCATGAGGCATATCCAGGAGACCTGGCATGTTCCTACCATTTTCTGCTCAGCCAAACAGAGCGAGCAGACAAGATTCCGTTGGGGCACCTACGGCATTATGCTGGCCGCTACGACTGTCTTGACGAGCAAGTATCCGCAATACTCAATAACTGGCTCGCACAGAAACCGGCGGCGGGGCGTCTTGATGCAGTACGTAAGTTGCTTGGTCCCAAGGAAGGAAACAAGGCCTATGACAGGATACTCTCAAGGTTGGCCAAGTTTCTGCATGAAGAGACACTCACCGAAGAACTCAAGGTGGCGTTTCCAGAGCTTGTCGCCGGCCGCGGGCGGACAAAACCCGAGGATATTTCCAATGAAGAGCTGAGCAAAGTTATGGCAGAAAAACGAGTTGGTTTTCAGAAGAAGATTACCAACGCACGCCTAAGTATGGGCAGCGATATCCGCAAAATCTTCCCACTGCATGACATCACGCTGCGTCCGGCGGCCAACATACTGCCTCCTCAGGAACTGGACATCCTGCTAAAGGATCTGAGGAACTCCAGCGATCCATTCAAGCAGCTGATAGCCTTCCTTCTTCTGCGCCATGCCGGACGCGAGACAGAGGCTCTCGCTCTGCTGCAGAACATCACGCGACTCAACCCGGGCAACCCCTTGGTTGAAGCCGTTCAGGCAGCCTTGCCGGGGCTATTGGGTGCGTATGGCTGGGATGCGTACGAATTGCAATCCATGCCTGATGGCCATGCCTCGTCCAGTGGGTATATGCCCTTGTATCACAGACTTCACGACCCACTCGCTATCCTCGAAGGCAAGGGTAAGGATAGACTCAGTACCAGTTCGCGGCGGATCCAGGCTGCCTCTCTGATGGTCTCTCCTGATCAGTACATGCAAGCAACCTGTATCTACTATGCGGATACCCGCCACCCCAGTGTTTTTAATAATTATAGACTCCGGTGGAAAGCCAAAACATGGCCCCGGATGGTTGCTACGATCTCCGGAGGTCTGGTCGGTTTGCGAGAGCAGAGTTCGGGAAGCATTCTCGAAGGCTTAGGCGGTCCGTATGGTGGTCAGGATGAATTGAGCCACTGGCTTCGGGCCATTACCACGAGGCGTGATCACGAAACCGACATCTGTACTGCTATCACCAGGAGTGTGAGCAAATATGGACTGTCGCCACAACTTTGTCAAAATTTGCAGAGCGCCGCTGAACGATCCCTGCTGAATCGCACGGATGTCGATCTGATTGCGGCGATTGCTGTGGCTGCTCCTGAGCAGTTACCGAAGGAGTTAGCTGGTCAGATGAATCTTCTTACTCTTGGCATCCGGCAGGTAAGCTCTGAGCGCGCGGCAAACCTGGCTGCCGCATGTAAGGCACTTGGGCAAGATAATCTCGCCCAGTCGCTTGGTCGCTGGAGTGTAACGATGGATCTTCAGGCTACAGGTACTTCCCCGCGCCTGCGGGACTATCTCAATAATGTACCCAAAGCAGAGCGCAAGCAGGCATTGAAAGATCTCCTTCCCTTTATCGGACTGAGCAAAGTCCGCATCATGACCGGCAGCGGTCTGGGTCCAACGCTGGATGTGTTGCTGGACTATGGCATGACGGCCGAGGCAACGGCGATTGTGGATTGCTACCTGCGCTTACGCTCGTTCAAGGGGACGGCAAACTACTTCCGCACCAGCAATGGTGTCAAGCAGCTGATTGGGGGGATAGAAGCTGACACCAATGCCAAGGATGATGCCGTTGCACTCGTTCTGGCGCAACTTAATCGGCCGGAGGATTACGAACGGTTACTTTGGTATAAGAGAGAAAGTAAACGGATCAGGCGATCACCTATAAATGTGGGCATGAATATCAGCACAACGGCACCAATGAACAATATCGGCGCCTTGCCGGAACCTGAAAATGTCGCTGACATCAACCGCTATATCGACATCCATCTGAACGTGGGTGAACGTCTGCGCAGGGAGGGTGTGCTGAGTCGCGAAAACCAGGTCGCCGAGATCTGCATGCTGGGCGAGTGGTGTGCCAACCGTAACCTGAAAGAGCGGGTCTCTGCCTTGATCAAACGGGCGGACAAAATGAGTGCGGGCATGCTTACCGGCAAACTCTGGGTTGCGGATCTACACCGCTTACTGGGTAACGAAGATGAAGCTAGGCAGATCGAGTTGGAACTCCTTAGCCATGACTTATTGCCAATGCCGCGCGTCCCGGCAGCACTGGAAGTCCTGGCCGCAAGCAAGGGCCGTGCTCAGGCCGACGCTGTGGCATTCCGGGTAGCTGGTTACAGCAACCACCCGAAAGTACTGCCTTTGGCTCTCCGATACGCCCGCGAACAGGGGCTGAAGAAGGAATACTACGAGATTGCAGAGCGTCTGCGCAGGATCAGCACCCTCTTCCTTCCGCCAGGTGTACAGCCATCTCTGAAAATACCGCCCCCTCCTGTGAACTGGCCCACAGTACTCCGCGTATCAAAAGCGCAGAGACCGCTCGCAGAACTGGTTGACGACAAATTTGCATCCATTGCTTATGTGAAGGTCAAGGGGAAACAACCGGAGATGATCTATGTGCCTATCAACCATGACGGTCCCTACAATCACCTCTCGAGTATCAGTATGACTCCTGTCAGTGAGGTGCTGGATCGCTGCGAGGAGATTGCCGATCACCTCTTCTACCATTACGGCATTCGCAACGTTATTCTAGAAGGAATGACAAGGGAATTCGTCGCCAAATACAACCGCATTCCTGTAGAGTGCCGCAAGACCACAATTTCCGATAAGCCGGGAATGCTCGTCTTCAAATCCTGGGGCAGGATTCTTACGGGCAAGAGCTGGGTTATGGTGCCTTCATCCAATAAAACGTTGATCGGGCCGCTGACCAAGCTTGGGTACAAATACGATGATTTTGTTTTTAAAGTGATGGATGGTGCAAAGAGAAAAGGCTGGTTTAAAAATCGCGAAGTGTTTGAAGAGAACCGAGCAGTTCTTGAAGGCCGGGCAAAGACAATCGCCGTGGAGTACAACAGCAAGCTTGAAGCCCTGCTCAAGGAAGATCCCGAACTCAAACGTGAATACGCCATTACTGTTACAGAACGCAACAAGGCTTTTCTTGATAATATCCTGGCAGCCGATGGCCCGGGCGTTGTCTTCTTCGGTGCCGGCCACTGGCAGGAGCTGGAGAAGCAGCTGGAGGATCGTGACATATCCTATGCTCTGGTCGTGCCCAGGGGGTTGGCTTGGCCGCCGGTGATGAAGGATGATGCGGATATCTACGCTGATATGCTGGAACTCGGTTGTAAGTTGAAGAAATCCAGTATTCAGCTCGGAGATGGCAGCAAAGCGGAACTGGATTTTACAATCAAATAGCTGAAGCGTATCGCACTTGTAGGGGGGGGAGCACTTCGTGAGTTGTGGAATGTGGGAAGTGGGAAGTGGAATGTAGTTACAGGAGCACATACTTTTACACGTACTCGCACACACGAATCTAAATAATAGCGTAGCAACCATTCTGTGCCTCTGTGGTAAATATATTAAACAAACTCATAAGAAATGGTTGTTGTCTCTTTGGTGTTTTTACAGTATTCTAGCTTTAAGTAAATTTTGCTGTAATTTTACACCAAATAAGGAAGTGATTTATGTTACGAACAACGACCCTCGCTCTTGCTGCTCTCCTCTTTTCTAATCTCGCCACCGCTGCCCCCAAACAATTCGGGAATGCCTTTGTTCTGGTTGAGATATTTACCTCCGAAGGTTGTTCAAGTTGCCCCAAGGCTGATAACTACGCCAACGCTCTTGTACGACAGGCGCGTACTCAGAAGCTGCCGTTGTACGTACTGGCTTGGCACGTTGATTATTGGAACAAACTTAAAACTGCTCATGGAGCATGGGCAGACCCGTTCAGTTCCCCCGAATCAACTAAGCGTCAGAGTCGCTACGTCAAAACTTTATCCGTCGGTGGAGCTAAGGCTGGAAGAATTGGTACTCCGCAGATCCTGGTAGATGGCCGTTATCCCCATAAATTGGGCAAAGGCGGTAATAGCGTGGTGATTCAGGGCCGAATCAATCGGGAACGAAAAGCCGGCATTGCAATTACACGCACAGGGACCGGAGTGGATTGGGTCGTCAAAGAGGTCGAGGAAGAAGGTTGTGAAATTTTGATTGCTCTGGTTCAGCGCGGTATCAAGCAGAAAGTTGGTGCCGGCGAGAATTATGGTCGCGAGCTTGAGCACGAAAACGTTGTCCGTTGGCATACTATCGTCAAACTCGACAAGAATCAAGCCACGGGCAAAACCAGAATTGAACTGCCTAAAGGTGTTCCCTCCGACGCGGCCGATATCATTGCCGTCGTTCAGAAGCGCAAAGATATGGCAGTGTTGGCTGCGAGCCTCATCAATTGGGAAAGCAAAAAATAATTTTAACACGGAGGCATAGTGTCACGGAAAATTTTTTGGATACTTTTAATACCGATGGGCGCATTTCAGGGTCGTTGAGAATATCTGACTTATGCCGATAAACTTGTAGGTCCCGATTTCATCGGGACTCTCCGGTTAGAAACCGGACCTGCTTTTTGCACAACATCTCAACACCTTTCTGCAAAACGCGTAGCGTTTTTTTCTAAAGCTGCGGTGTTTAACACACAACCAGACATTTAGAGAGGCTGGGTTCGTACATCACAAGAGCTCAGTTTGATTGCGGCTAAAAGCAGCTTTAGTCTGCATCAGAAGAAGCGTCGTCTTGCAAGTACAATTACAACCACAACAGAGAGCAGCAGCGAAAGTCCCATCAGAATACCAAAGGCGTGCGGGTTGCCCCCCAGCGGTAGTGCGACATTCATTCCGTAAATGCTGGCAACCAGCGTCGGCAGCATCAGCACAACTGTAATTGATGTCAGGTTTTTCATGACGTTGTTGAGGTTGTTGGAGATAATGGATGCAAAGGTGTCCAGAGTTCCTGTCAGAATGTTGCTGTGGATGGTTGCCATCTCCAGTGCCTGACGGTACTCAACCGAAACATCCTCAAGAACATCGAGGTCTTTGTCCGGTATATTAAGCTGGCGTGTGTGTTCCAGCCGTCCAATCAGGATGTCATTGGCCTTGAGGGAGGTGGTGAAATAAACCAGACTCTTCTCAATATTAAGCAGCCCCATTAAAGCTTCGTTAGAGATAGATTCGTGCAGATCCTGTTCGACCATATCCGCTCTTTGGCGGATATCGCGAAGATAGCGCAGGTACAAAATAGCGGAGTGCCATAGAATCTGGAATGTGAAACGGAAAAGATCTTCCGGTGGACAGACCCGGCGGATCTGATCCAGAAATGTGCTGGTGACAGGTGTCTGCCGGTTACAGATGGTTACAACGCTGCTGTCTTTAAGAACAATGCCCAGAGGAATAGTCTGAAATGGAATCAGGTTTTCATGAGGTTCATGAAAGGGGACATGTACAACCAGGAGAGTAATGTCATCTTCGATTTCAAGACGTGGACGTTCATCTTTATCAAGGGGGTCAGTTAAAAAATCGCGAGGTATTTTTGTGAGTTCCTGGACTCTGGAAATCTCATCAGTGGAGGGATCTGCCAGATTGATCCAGCAGGGGCCCTCTGGCGTTGAAACCTCTTTTAAAGCACCGTTCAGCCATTGGTATGTAGTAAACATGGCTCTCTCCTTTCCGAAATTCGATATTTTAGATCAATTCTTTCAGACCTGATATAAATCAAAAAACGTTTTAAGTATGCAGAAGGTTTTAAGAAAACACAATTACAGATATAAGGAAATATTAATTTAGATGCTTTATTTTAGACGTAAGTTGTTTTAGCTTAGTGTTTTGTGGCACTAATTATAAAAAAAAATATTTTTGAGCTCTTGTCAAGGGTGAGCGAATATGCTAATAATTTCAGCTTGTTGATCAGAATAAGATAATTTGAATGGTATCAAATGACGGAACAAGAGGCTTTAGTTGCTTTAAATATGTTGCCCGGTATCGGCTCTGTAACGGCTTTGCGCCTAAAAGAGCGGTTCGGGTCATTTGCGGCTTTATTTGATTTAAGTGAGCGTGATTTTGCATCTGTTCGGAGTGTTGGTACAGGGCGTGCGGCCAGGTTTGCATCTGAATTTGGCAATGTGCCTTATAAAGAAGAGATAGAGCGTGCTTCCCGAAGCGGTGTTCAGCTGGTAACGCTGTTAAATGATGAGTACCCTCTTTTGTTGAAGGAGATCTCTGATCCGCCTTTATGTCTCTATGTTGCAGGAGAGCCGAAGATATTGAATCAGAGCGGGTGTGCTGTTATTGGAACCAGGCATGCAACTCTGTATGGCAAAGAGACGGCCCGTCGTTTTGGATATCAGCTGGCGGCGGCGGGTTACTCTGTAATCAGTGGTTTTGCCAGAGGAATTGATACCGAGGCGCACATGGGAGCTGTTCAGGCCGACGGAGTAACGGTGGCTGTTCTTGGCAGTGCTTTGGATAAGATGTATCCGCAGGAGAACAAAAAATTTGCCGGTGAGCTTATTGAAAAGGGATCTGCGATCATTACTGAGTATCCTTTTGGACGTCAAGCTGATCGGCAGACTTTTCCGCAGCGCAACCGGATTGTCAGTGGCATGAGCAGGGGAGTTCTGGTGATTGAATCTCCGTTACGTAGCGGTACTTTGATTACGGTCGGCCAGGCACTGGAGCAGGGCCGTGTAGTTATGGCGGTACCGGGACGGGTCGATTCCAGAACATCGATGGGCTCTAACCGTCTTATCCGGGAAGGAGCCCGTCTGGTGACCTCGGTTGACGATGTGCTTGAAGAGTTGCAGGACCTTTTTGCTGCGGTCAGGAGTGAAGCAGAACCTGCGTCTGTTGCCCTTTCAGGGGGAGCAGGTGCCAGATCTGTTAAGGACGGCGCTGGGCGAGTGCTTGCACCGCGTCCGGAGCAAACGCTTTCATCTGAAGAGAGCAGTGTTCTAAAACACATCTCGGATGAAGGAAGCTATGCAGACTCAATTGTGCGGGAGAGCGGTTTGGAGACAGGTAAGGTGAATTCGGTACTGGTAAGTCTTCAGATCAAGAGATTGATAAAAACACATCCCGGCGGTTTGTTTAAACGAATTATTTAGAGTGAACGATTTTTAATTTATAACTTTTAAAATGAAAGAGGTTAGGTAACATGGGAAAGAAACTGGTAATTGTTGAATCACCAGCCAAGGCCAAGACAATTGGAAAAATCCTTGGTTCGTCATATGTAGTTAAGTCATCTGTAGGTCATGTCAGGGATCTGCCTGAGAAGTCTCTAGGAGTTGACATAAAGAAGGATTTTGAGCCGAAGTATGTGCTTTCCAAAGGCAAGATTAAGATTGTCAGCGAGTTAAAGAAGGCGGCTAAAACCTGTGATGCCATCTATCTGGCACCTGACCCTGACCGTGAGGGAGAGGCAATAGCCTGGCATCTTTATGAGTTGCTGAAGGGTGTTGCTAAAGATAAACCATTTTATCGGGTGCAGTACAATCAGATTACACCAGCGGCCGTGAAAGCCGCCTTTGACGAGCCTGGCGAAATCAACATGGACCGCGTTGATGCGCAACAGGCGCGACGAATTCTGGATCGTATCGTCGGGTACAAGGTTTCGCCAATGCTATGGCGCAGAATCAAGCGTGGTCTGAGTGCTGGACGTGTCCAATCGGTTGCACTTCGGCTTGTTGCAGAACGTGAACGTGAAATTCAAAATTTCAAGGTGGATGAATATTGGGTTATGGGGGCCAAGATGCGTCGTCAGATAGCTCCGCTTGATCCATTTCTGACAAATCTGGCCAAGATTGATGGTAAAAAACCTGATATCATTTCAGAGGATGCCGCCAAGGCGTTGCTTTCGGATCTTGATGGCAGCCAGCTTAAAGTAAATGATATAAAGACCAAGGAGGTTATTCGTCGTTCTCTACCTCCATTCATTACATCTACTTTGCAACAGTCGGCCTCAAGTTTATTTGGTTACTCACCGCAGCGCACTATGGGCCTGGCTCAGAAACTTTATGAGGGTGTGGATTCCGGCGATGGATCAACCTCCGGCTTGATTACCTACATGAGAACGGACTCTGTTAATATTGCCAAGGAGGCGCGTGAAGAGGCCAGAGATTTTATTAATAACAATTTTGGCAGCAGCTTTGTACCTGGCAAACCTAATTTCTTTAAAAGCCGTACCGGTGCTCAGGAGGCCCATGAAGCAATTCGACCAACTGATCTTACTCTTACTCCTGAGAGTCTCAAAGGGGTTCTAGATGGACCGGAGCTGAAGCTCTATGATCTGATCTGGCGCCGTTTTCTTGCCTCTCAGATGAGTGCTGCCACAATTGCCCGCAAGACAGTGTTGGTTGTTCCTGAGAAGAGTGGACAGCAGCACACTTATGTTTTCACAGCAACTGCTTCCGAGGTTACTTTTGAGGGCTTTCTCAAGGTGATGTCGATGGATATCCGTAAGAAGAAAGATGATGAAAAAGAGGGAGGCAAGGGCGTGAAAGAGGCGAGTGATGAGGTGGACACCCTGCCGCCGCTGAAGCCCGGCGATGAACTCTGCATTCTGGAGTGGCTGAGTGAACGCAAAGAGACCAAGCCTCCAGCCCGCTATAGTGAGGCCTCATTGATTCGTGCTTTGGAGACAAATGGCGTTGGCCGTCCATCAACCTACGCTTCCATTATCGAGACGTTGAACAACCGTAACTATACTGTACGTGAGAATCGTCAGCTCTCGCCTACAGAACTTGGTCTTGAAGTCAACGATCTGCTTGTGCTGAAACTGGCAGAACTTTTTAATGTTGATTTTACCTCGGGCATGGAGGAGCAGCTTGATGCTGTTGAGGATGGTAAGATAAAGTGGCATGCCATGATGGCTGAATTCTACACACGTTTTGCTGACTGGATGGAGAAGGCTAAAGAACCTCCTGCTGATCCAGAAAAGGTAAGTGCTGTTATGGCTATGCTGGATAAGGTCACAGAGTGGGGACCTGAGGTTCAGAGCGGCAAACGTAAGTACAGCGATCAGCGTTTTGTAAAATCGATTGCGGATCAGATTAAAAAAGCCGAGAAGGGGGTTACATATCGTCAGTTGGAAGCACTTGTCAAAATCAGTGTCCGCTACAGAGAACAGGTTGGCGGGGCTGAAGCGGAATTGACCAGACTTGGTTTTGCCTCCTTTGTTGAAAGTGATAATGCAGCCTTGAGTTATGAGAAAACCATTCAGCGATTTGATATTCTTGATAAGGTTGAGATGACAGAGTCGCAGGGGAAATTTTTTGCGTCTTTAAAACGGCAAGTTTTAAGCGGACGTAAATTAAGTGAAAAACAGGTGATTGCTATTGACCGTATGCTTATGCAGTACTCACAGAAGATTGAAAACTTTGAGTCATTGCGTGAAGAGCTTGAGCTCAAGGTAACAGATTCCGGTCTGCCGCAGGATCATGAGAGTCCTATCTTGATGGAGATGCTGAATCAGGTTGAAACCTGGAGTGAGCCTGTTAAACGCGGCAAGATGACCTTTGATGATAAGGCCTTCTACACAAGTTTGAATGATCAGTTTAAATCTAAAAACTCACTGACTCCCAGACAGCGTTATGCTCTTAAGCGTATGATCTTCAGATATAAAGGTCAGATAAAAGACTTTGATGACTATGTTGATAAACTGGGACTTAATAAGAAAAAGAAGTCATGAATGATTATGGCCGCTATTTTGATGAATTTGATCTTGAGGTCAGGGTTGAAGGCTCAGAGATTGAGGTATTACCCGGCCGTCATGATGTTCTGGAGGATAGATGTGTTGATAGTTTTATCAGCTATCTGCAATCTGAACGTAACTACTCCGCTAACACGGTCAGCAGTTACGTTCAGGACATTGGTCAGTTCGCCTGTCATCTCTGGCCGGAGAGCAGTGACAAACCGCCCTTTGACTGGCAGAGCGTGACATATGCGAAGGCTCGTGGATTTCTGGTAAAATTTCACCGTAATGGAAATGCGCCTGCGACGACCCGGCGTAAGCTGGCTTCGCTTCGCTCTTTTTTCAGCTACCTGAAAACTGCAGCCACTGCGTCAGAGAATCCTTTCTCCGGTTTACGCGGTCCTAAACTGCAACGCAAGCTGCCGGATGTGCTCAGTATTGACGAGGTGGAGGAACTCCTCGCAGCTCCGATTGAAACACTGAATGAGCTTAAGCAAAAGCGGGTTGCCATAACGCTTGTCAAGCAGTATGGATATCTACGTGATGCAGCTGTTTTTGAGTTGCTCTATAGCACCGGCTGTCGTATTAGTGAGGTAATCGCATTGACCTGGTCTGAAATTGACATGGAGCGAGGTCTGACAGTTGTCGAGGGAAAAGGTCGAAAACAGCGTCTCTGTGTAGTTGGAAATCCGGCTTGTACTGCACTGCAAAACACAAGGGATCTGGCTGAACAGATCTGGCCGCATGCATCAGGAGATGACTCCCCTCTCTTTTTAAATCTGCGGGGTGGCATAATCTCCGCACGTTCGATAGAGAGGCAGATGAAAGTCTGGCTGAAAAAGGCCGGCCTGCCAATTCAGCTGACCCCGCATCAGCTCCGGCACAGCTTTGCCACCCATCTGCTGGATGCCGGGGCCGATCTGCGCAGTGTTCAGGAGATGCTTGGCCATGCCTCGCTCTCCACAACTCAGATATATACACATATCTCGATTGAACGTCTGCGCCAGGCCTATGAACAGGCTCATCCCAGAGCGTAGTCAGCGTGTTGGCTGTCTAGAGCTCATCCGAAAAGGATCTTTTAGGGCTCAATTACCCGATAAAGCAGTTTGTTGTTTCATATAGTCATGTTTCCAAAATGTATATTCTATACCAGCTTAAAAAAAACTTTTGCAATTTGTTGTAAAAAGAGCTACTGTGTTGAACTTGTGCAGTGAGTCATCTTGAGTCAGGGGTCTGCGTGGAAATAAATTCGCAGATTTTTGTGTCGAGGCGCATGCCTGACATGTCGCGGGTGAGGTAAAAGATGAGTGTCAATCAGTTTATTTTATGACAATATAACGCAGTTAATCAGAAGAAGACGGGGCATCTGTGGTAAACATTTTTCAAAAAAGGGAGAAAACATGATGAAGATAAACAGACGAAGTTTTGTAAAGGCTGCGGGGGTTGCGGCCTTTGGATTGCCAAATATTATTACCTCAAATGCGCTTGGGGCCAATGGAGTGCCGGCGGCCAGTGAGCGCATTGTGATGGCCGGCCTTGCCATGGGTGGACGTGGCAGCAATGTGCTAGGTGAGTTTATGGGCCAGCCCGAGATACAGGTGGTGGCCGTGAATGATATACGCCGTAGTCAGCTCAAACGCGTTGTAGACAAAGTTAATAATAAATACGGCAACAAGGATTGCAAGGGCTACGAGGATTACCGCGAGGTTCTGGCCCGTGATGATATCGATATGGTTTATGCTGCCCCGCCGGATCACTGGCATGCCCAGATGATTATCGATGCCTGCAAGGCTGGCAAGGATGTCATGTGCGAGAAACCGCTGACATTGACCATTGCCGAGGGCCGCAAGATAGTTGATGCTGTAAGGCGCTACAATCGCATAGCCGCTGGAGGAAGTCAGCGCGTTCTTCAGGATTACGGACGGGCAGCCTGCGCCGCCAATAGCGGCCGGTGGGGAAAAGTGCTGCATGCTAATGCCAGCCCCGGCGGACCTCCGCGTCCATGCTATCTGGGCGGTGAGCCGGTACCGGAGGGTTTCAACTGGGAGTTCTGGCTTGGTCCTGCTCCCTGGGCTCCGTACAATAAGCGCCGCTGTAGCGCTGCTTACGGCCTGGGTGGTAATGGATTCCGCACCTGGGAGGACTACTCCGGCGGAATGATGACCGACTGGGGTGGCCATAAATTTGGTGGTGCCTTGCATGGTTTGAAGCTCGATCATACCGGTCCTTCAAAAATTACACCTCCCGCTGATGGGAAGCCGCTGACATATCACTTTGCCACAGGACAGACTCTGCGGGTTCAACGTGGCCCCAGTTATGTGTGTGAGGGTGGCGATGTTACCGCCATGAGGCATATCAAGGTTCCAGCGGGGTTGAGATGGTATGCCGATGGCTGCCGCTCTCTGGTGCAGGACTTTGTTCACTGTGTTAAAACCCGCGAAAAGCCCTTTCGTGATGTTGAGTGGTCTCATAGGAGCGCAACTGTCTGCCACCTTGGCAATATCTGCCTGAAGCTCAACAGGACGTTGCAGTGGGATCCCGACAAAGAGGATTTTGTGGGCGATGCCGAGGCCAGTGCTATGGTGGACAGGCCGCGTAGAGGACCGTGGCAGATCTAGCATTTCGGCAGTTACCGAAATGCTGACATTCAATAACCAATATCCAACAAGGAATTTCCAATGAACAAACTGTTTGTATTTATAATGATAGGCTTGGTAGCTCAGATTCTGCCGGCTGATGTATGGCAAGATCTGGCCAAATATAAGATGGGGGATGAAAAGAATCCACCACCTGTGGTCATTAATGCGCTGATCGTCAAAACTCCTGCGAATCAGATGGCTCCGATTGAGCAGAAGCTGATTGCTATAGTTGCATCAAAGGATTCGACACCGGAGGCGAAGTGGTTTGCCTGTCGTATGCTGCAGCGGATCGGTACGGAAAAATGTGTACCGACTCTGGCAAAGCTTTTGTGTGATGACAATCTTTCGCACTACGCCAGGCTTAAACTGGAGCGCCTGTCGGAGTCAAAGGCGGCCGGGCAGGCTCTGTTAAGTGCTCTTGATAAAGCTCCGGATAAACTTAAAACCGGTATTATCGGATCTTTGGTCGAACGTGGTGATGATAATTTAGTCAATCCAATTGCGAAGTATGCAGAGAGCGATAATGCAGAGCTGGCAGTTGGCGCACTTCAGGCACTTGGGAAGATTGGCGGAAAAGATGCAATGAAGGCTCTCAAGAAGGTTAAGCTCTGCGCAGCTCCGGACATGAAGCGCGGTAAGAGCATGGCCGATGGTGGAACTTTCTTTGGTGTCGGCTCAAAGAACAATGTTATTGCGGCACTCAAGGCCGCCCACTCCGAAGCGCTTCTTCTTGCAGCGCTAAGCGTGAAAGATGCCGACACAATAAGTGGTATCTTTAAAGATTCAAAGTGCGTGGTTCAGCGCTATAACGCGCTTGCGGCAATGACCTGCGTTGATGAAGACAAGGCCGCTGAAATGCTTGATTCAGTTCTAAAAGGTAGTGATTCGGAGATGTATGAGGCTGCACTCACTCTGCTTACAAAAATTCAGGGAGAGAAACTGACTATAGTTGCTGCGGCTGCTGTTGCCGGTACTCCTGCAGAGAAGAAAATCGCTCTGGTGAATATACTCGGCTGGAGAGGTGATAAAAAAGCATTGAGTGCAGTTCAGAAATATCTTAACTACGACAATCAAGATCTTAGTAAAGCGGCAATTAAGGCAACGGCGCAGCTTGGTGGCGGTGCTACGGTTAAACCTCTGCTTGCTCAGGCCAAAGGCGACATGACAGAGTCTGTTATTAATGCTGTTGCCCGTATGACGGATGCAGGGGTAGACGCTGCTCTTATCGCTGCGCTTGCTGACCGCTCAGTCAATGTTGTCGCCGCAGAGGTGATTGCCCTGCGCCAGACACAAGCTGCAGTACCTGCACTTGTCAAGCTGGCTGGGGGTGCTGATGGCGAGATTCGCCAGGCGGCTTGGGAAACTCTGAGCGAGGTTGCCGGGACCAAAGACCTTGATGATCTGGCAAAAATCTCGCTGGGGCACAATGGCCGAAAAGTCCCGTCGTATGAGATCGATGCAATCAAAAAGATCTGCGCAAGTTCCAGTGATAAGAGTGAAGCAATCAAGGCAGTCGGGGCATATTATGAGAGTGCCGATGACTCCATAAAGATGTTCATTCTTGATATCGCAGCTGCAGCCGGTGGGGGTGATGGCGTGAAGTACGCTAAAAGTGCGTTGAACTCCGACAATGCGGAACTACGGCTTCAGGCTGTAAGGGCGCTCTCTGTCTGGGCCGAGCATGGGCATGTCTGTGATCTGCTGCTTGAGCTGGCAAAAAAAGCTCCTGAAAGCAAGATTAAGATACTGGCACTTCGCGGGTACATCAATCAGAGCAAGAGCGAGGGTAATAAAAAAAAGAGCCTGGCCATGTTGAACAGCGCAAAAGCCCTGGTAACCCGTCCCGAAGAGAAAAAGATGCTGATTGGCTCTGTTGATAAATGGCGGGAAGATTTTATAATTCCGTTCCTTTACGCCTTCGTAAATGATCCTGATGTTGCAGCTGATGCACGGCGCTCTATTCTCAATAAGACCAGCCGCCTTAAAGGGAATAAAAATGTCAAAAAAGAGTTGGTCGATACGCTCAATCTGATTATTGGCGATCCAACATCCGACAAAGGTATGGTCAAGAAAGCCAAAGAGGAACTCAAGCAGATCAAGAAGTAAGATTTCTCAGAGCCTGACCCTTCATCCACTATCCTGTTAGCGATGAAGGGTCATTTTTCTCTGGCATTGGCTCCTGTACGTCCATCGCTATGAGACGGATGCCATAGTACAGTGTAAATCTTAAAGTATCCATTAGACAATATGCCTCAGGATGGTGTATACTTTAATTATAAATATCAACTAAACAAACTGGAATGTTTCCGGTCATCCCGGTGGGATGCTAGTGAATCGACAAATAACATTAAGCGCAAACAGAAGGAGAAAACATTATGAGGAACCCTATTACTATTGGACTGACACTGGCTTTAGTGTGTATGTGTGGCGTGGTTAACGCTACCCCCGAAAAGCTGAAGGTGATGTTGCTTGATGGGCAGAACAATCACAACTTCAAGGCCACTACTCCGATTATGAAGGCAGCACTGGAGAGTTCAGGACGATTCACGGTAGATGTATTGACCAGCCCGGACAAAAAGGCTACATCCGAGAGCTGGGCGAAGTTCAAGCCTGAGTTCAGCAAGTACAATGTGATACTGAGCAACTACAACGGCAAGGACTGGCCGAAGGATGTTCAGGCAAGCTTCGTTGAATACATGAAAAGCGGCGGCGGGTTGGTGGTGATTCATGCGGCAGACAACTCGTTCAGCAGATGGGATGAGTACAACAAGATGATAGGGCTCGGCGGCTGGGGCGGACGTAATGAAAAATCCGGACCATACGTTTATTGGAAAGACGGTAAAGTTGTACGAGACACAAGCCCGGGCAAAGGCGGCGGCCATGGATCCCAATGGGAATATCCTGTCGACACACGAGACTTCGAACATCCTATAATGAAAGGTATGCCTGCCACTTGGAAGCACTCCAAGGACGAGCTGTACGCCGGTCTACGCGGCCCGGCAGAAAATATGACAATATTGGCCACCTCGCCCAGCAAGAAGACAGGTAAACACGAACCGTCATTAATGGTCATCCATTACGGAGAAGGCCGGGTATTCCATTCCATCTTGGGGCACGGTGCCGCTGCAATGAAATGCGTGGGATTTATCTCCACTTTGCAGAGGGGCACCGAATGGGCAGCCACAGGAAAAGTAACCATACCTATACCGGATAACTTCCCGGGCCCGGATAAAGTTGTTGTTGGAAAATAAATATTAACAGACAGATTCCGGGAAGACAGCTCATTCATGGATATGACTCCCCGCTTTCTAACGGGGTGGAACTTAAGCGTTTCTTTGATTCTGATATGCTGTTTCATGAAAAATCTGTTCCCCGTAAAAATCAACGAAGAACCGTTTTTTGCGGCTATTTTCCATAGTCACAAAAATTCTGGATTGGGCAGCCATCGCAAGTTGGATTGCGGGGGGCGCAGCGGGTTTGACCGAATGAAACCAGATATGAGTTCCATGTAATCCAATAGCGTTTTGGCAGGATCTGACGTAGTTTCATCTCGGTGTCATAAGGTTTCGCTGTTTCAAGCAGTCCCAGACGGTTGCAGATTCGGTGTACATGCACATCCACGCAAATGGCGGGTTTGTTGAATCCAAGGGCCACCACAAGATTGGCAGTTTTACGTCCGACACCCGGCAGCTCACAAAGTTCTTCGACTGTATCGGGTATAACTCCAGCAAACCTATTTTCTAAAATTGAGGGCAGGGCTTTAAGGTGCCTGGCTTTATCACGATAGAAACCGACGGGGTAGATCGTTTTTTCAAGCTTCTGCTGTGGAATTGCATCGAGTTCCTCGGGGGAGGTGACTTTTTGAAAGAGGCGTTCGCAGGCGGCGGCGGTGCAGGCATCTTTGGTGCGGGCACTGAGGATGGTGCCCAGCATGACCATAAACGGGTCGTTGGTCTGAATGGCAACCAGATCTATAATGGGAGCGTGGTTGGATTCAAAGGCCTTTTTCAGCAGACGGTTTACAGCGGGTATATCGTTTATGGTCATCGGGGGAAGGATTTATGAGTTATGAATTATGAGTTTTTTTGCTAGCTAATCTCCGCGAACAGATGTGAAAATTATGTTGTCTTCGCCCTTCGGCATTAATGCAGGGTGTCTATGATTGTTGTTATCGCCTCAAAAGATTCGTGGAGATTCGCGGGCAATATCCGCTGCGTTAGGTGTTTCCCTCAGCGCTTCGGCATGTGAATGCACTGACCATGCCAGGCATGGGCAGCCTCCATCCAGGCCTCGGAGAGGGTTGGATGACAGTGGATGGTATTGCCGATCTCATCGATAGTGAGTTCGTTGCGGATGGAGATTGCCGCTTCGGATATCAGCTCGGTAGCATGGGCTCCAACTGCCTGCGCTCCGAGTAGTTGACCAGTTTCGGCATCGGCGATCCATTTCACAAAACCTTCGGTAGTCCCGGCAGCCATCGCTTTACCGAGGGCGGCAAATGGGAAGAGAGCGGTTTTGATCTCGCGCCCCTCCTGCTTTGACTGAGCTTCCGAGATTCCAGCCAATCCGACTTCGGGCATTGTGAATATGCAGGCTGGACAGATCTTCTCAACGGCTGATTTCATTCCGGCAATGGCTTCGGCTGCGACAATACCCTGCTGGGTGGCGGCATGGGCCAGCTGAATCGAGCCGCTGGTCAGGTCGCCGATGGCAAAGACCGATGCGATGTTTGTACGGCATTGTTTGTTGACCGGGATTGTTCCGTTTTTATCTGTTCTGACACCGGCACGGGCTAAATCCAGGTTAGCGGTGTTGGGGGTGCGTCCGATTGAGACAAGCAGTGCATCTCCACTGAGTTCCGTTTCCTGATAGAGTCCGGATACTTTGCCATTTGATACCTTGATATCGGTTAATGGAGCACCGGTCATGATCTTTATGCCAAGTTCTTTCATTTTGTTTTTCAGAACGCGGCGTACATCTCGGTCAAGCACAACCAGGATATCGTCCAGCATCTCAACAATGATTACCTTTGATCCCAGAGCGGCAGCCATGCAGGCAAACTCGCAACCAATTACGCCACCACCTAGAACAAGCAGGTTTTTCGGCAGTTGATCAAGATCAAGAAATGCGCGGCTATCCATAACCAGTTTATTTCTAGGCAGGAATGCAGGCATGGCAGAATCGCTGCCGGCGGCAATAATTATAGATGCCGCGCTAATCCAGCTGGTGCCGCCATCGGGTTTTACGATGGAGATACGGTTTGGTCCCTCAAAGCGGGCCACGCCGTTGATCATCTCAACATCGTTGGATTTCAGCAGCATCTTAACACCGTTACTCAGTTTTGTAACAATACCGGCTTTGCGGCTGGTCATGGCCGCATAGTCAAAAGATACGCGTGCGGTGGAGATGCCAAACTCATCTGAGTGTTTGGCATTGTGGTAGCGTTCAGCAGATGCGATCAGGGTTTTTGTGGGAATGCAGCCCCAGTTGAGACAGGTGCCTCCAAAGGCCTCCTTCTCAATGATCGCAGTTTTTTTGCCGAGCTGGGCTGAGCGGATAGCGGCGGGGTAGCCACCAGGACCGGCTCCAATTACAATTACATCATATTCGTACATTGCGTGTTCCTCTAAATTGTTTATTTTTGTTTAACCATAAAAAATTATTACTTTGCAGTTTGTCTCTCACAGAGGCACAGAGAACTCAGAGTTTAATAAGTTACTATAATTTCAACTTCTTGTTTTTTATGCACGTTTTTTTAACCACGAAAAACACTAAAAGCACGAAAAACTTAGAAGAGCCATAAATAATCTGTAAAACAACTTTTCGTGTTTTTCGCGTCTTTCGTAGTTAACTTATTCGGTTGAGGCTCCGCCTGTCCTGAGCTTGTCGAAGTGGCTGCATTAGTATTAAACCAGTGATTTCCAGAGCTCCACATCTTCAAGTTTCTCTTTAATGGCATTGATGAATTGAGCGGCGGTCGCGCCATCGACAATACGGTGGTCGGCTGAGAGGGTCATTGCCATAATGGTTCTGATTTTAATCTCGCCCTTGACAACCGCTGGAACCTGACATCCACTGGAAACCGCTAAAATACCGGCTTCGCCAGGGTTGATGATGGCTGAGAACTGATCCACACCCAGCATGCCCATGTTTGAGACAGTGAACGAGCTGCCGACCATCTCATCCGGTGTGAGTTTACCTTCACGGGATTTAATCACCAGTGCTTTTGTCTGCGCATTCAACTCACTCATTGTCAGAGTTTGGGCAGCACGGATTACAGGGACCAGAAGCCCTTTTTCAACGCTGACCGCCATGCCGAGTTCTACATCGCCACGCCAGGATACTGTTTTTCCATCAGTAGTTGAATTGACAACCGGAAACTCTTCCAGTGATAGCACAACAGCCTCCAGAATAAAATCGTTGATGCTGTAACCAATGCCCTGCTCTTTAAGCTGAGCGCGGTATTTGACAAGGTCGGTGATGTCGGCTTTGACCGTGACATAAAAATGAGGGATGGTCTGTTTGCTCTCCACCAGACGGCTTGCGATAACCTGACGCATGCGTGACATAGCGACCGGTTTGCGTTTAATGGCATTCTTGATGTCGGCGATCATGATGCGTCCGGCATGGCCTGAGCCACGCACGGATAGAAGGTTGATCTTATTTACAGCGGCCAGACGTTTTGCGGCCGGTGCGATGCGCAGGCTGTCATATCCTGAGCTGACCATGTAGGCCCGTAGATCTTTTTCGACTATGCGTCCGTTGGGTCCACTACCTTTGATGGGAGACGGGTCAATGCAGGCCTCTTTGGCAATTGCACGTGCTCGCGGCGATATAATAAGTTTAACCGTCTTGGCAGTTGCTTGAACAACGGGAGCTGAAAATACCGGCGCGGGTGTTATCGGCGCTGTTATCGGCGCAGTGGCTGGTTGTGCTTTTGGCGGTAGCGGTGCTTGAGTTGGTTCCTGTGTAGGCGCAACAACGGGGGTATCCTGTTTTGGCGGTTGATCTGGAACCTTTTCGCCCTTTTTACCGATATAACCGACGACGGTATCAACGGCAACGGTAATACCCTCGCGCACATAAATTTTTAAAAGAACTCCTTCGAAGAAAGTCTCTACCTCGAGGTTAGCTTTGTCGGTCTCTATTTCAAAAAGTATATCACCTTTTGTAACAGCATCGCCTTCATTTTTGAGCCATTTCACAATGGCGCCCTCTTCCATAGTTTGTCCGAGTTTCGGAAAGATAACAGCCTGAGCCATAGGATCTCCATGCTTTAAATTAATTATAATTTGAGGCAAGCGGGGTCTGCCTCCGATTTATGAGGTGTATAATAGCGTATTTGGTTTAAAGTTGAAATCACAGATTGAAATAATATCTGATAAGCATCATACTTAGGCAAATTAAACCAATACAACAAAGGAGAGCTATGAAACAGATGAAAATGATGATATTTGCAGGCGCGTTGTTAGCGCTGGGTTTACTGACGGGATGTCAGTCTATACAGGGACATGAGGGTGCAGTAATTGGTGGTGCAGCAGGTGCGGCCGGGGGTGCATTGATTGGCTCAGCTGTTGCGGGCAGCGGCAACCGCGGCACAGGTGCTTTGATCGGTGGGGCGATTGGCGGTGTGGCCGGAGGTGTGGCAGGTGATCAGCTGCACGATAAAAAGAAAAACAATTGAAATTACTAAAGCTGCGGAGCCGCAACCAAACTGAGCCTACTCAGCTGCCCATCTTTTTGAACTACGAATGGACGCGAATGGACGCGAATGGAGTGTACGAGTAGGATTGGCGAAGGCATGCATGCGTACTCATACTCCAGTATTGAGATTCACATTCGCGTCCATTCGCGTTCATTCGTAGTTCCCGTTTTCTTTCACTAAAGCTGTTTTCCGTCGCAACCAAACTGAGCTCTTGTGATGTACGAACCCATTACCTTTTATTGTACACCTGTGCCTTAAGTGCCGCAGTTTTAGAAAAAAAGCTGCGCGTTTTGAGATTAACAGACCTCCAGACCTCATAATGGAATTTGGTCCCAAGTTGGGTTTGCATCATATGGTTTGTGGTTGCCCCACGAAAAACTCGAAAGACCCAGAATATTTCAATGAAAAATAATACTGGGGCTGATGCAAAGTTTTTCGTTTATTTACCAAGAAAAATAGCGTAATATCCTTCTTGAAATGGTTAGGCAATCAGGAGTATTACGATGAATAGTATTTTAATTGTAGATGATGATGTAGGGGTACAGAAGTTATTCTCTGTGTTTTTAAAAGGTAAAGGGTATCATGTGGAGACTGCGGGTAATGGAATAGAGGGTCTCTCTAAATTGCAGGAAAACAAGATAGATCTGGTTTTAGTAGATATAATGATGCCGGAGATGGATGGTCTTGAGGTGGTGCAGGCAATACGCAAAGAAGATAAGGTTCTGCCGATCATTGCTGTTTCCGGAGGAATGAGAGATGTTGAAATTAACTTTGTGTCATGCGCCCGTGATTTTGGGGCAAATGCTATCTTTGAGAAGCCGTTAGTCCTGGCCGAGCTGTTGAAAAGCGTTAAGGCTTTGCTCCCAGAGGCAGTTTGACTTTAAAACGGCAGTCATATCAGAAGGACTTCAACGTCGGCATCGCGCAGTCCGCTAGTCTCAACTTCTTACTTATTTATGCATGGTTTTTAACTACCCGTCTTCGCACTCCGCGTCTACGCCGTGGCATGCGAAAAACACTAAAAGCTTTCAGGTGTCCGTAAAACTGTAGAGCGGGGGCCTAATGGGGTGGAACTTAAGCAAAATCAGAATGTTAAGTTTGACAGAAATTGAGAGAATAACTACTAAAGTTCTAAAGCTGCTTTTAGCCGCAACCAAACTAAGCGCTTGTGATGTACGGGCCCATATTCTCTAAATATCCCGTTGTGTGTTAGCCGCCGCAGCTTTAGAA